>ULWH01052115.1_pt1 | contig 22370 bp, 19 predicted proteins | sample 1960201 | NCBI WGS metagenome assembly ULWH01 (sample SAMEA4835808, study PRJEB28245) | human gut metagenome | biome: gut microbiome; material: fecal sample | place: Denmark | collected 2008
TGTCCAGCGCCGCTGCCAGACCCTTTGCGTCTGACAGCTGCCATTTTCTTAAAATACAGTTCATTGCAAGTTCACGCCTTTGAAAAAGGCCATTCCGATGCGCAAATCAAATGGTCGTATTGCTCTATTTACAGGATTCCTGTAATCGTCATTGTCGAAACGATCTCAGCGGTTTCCTTCTCGCTTTGCTTCAGGGCTTGCAGATCGGAACCCAGATGCCGCATTCGTAATCCGGGCTTTGCATATCGCCGGGGGAGTACACCTCCAGCATGGCGTTGCCGTTGCCAAGGTATTTCTGCCCTTCCTTCGGATACCACTCCTGCCAGACCCGGGTGTTCAGGGCTTGCAGGGAGCCGGGCAGCGGCCCCTTAGCAGAAAACATGGCCCAGTCACTTTCCGGGAAGGTATAGAGCTTCAGCCCCTCCGGCACCTCGCCGCCCGTGTATAGCCCGGCGATCCAGTATTCAAAGGAGTCTTCCTTCTCGTCACAGATGGCAAAAAGGCCCACGCCGTTTTCCAGAATTGCTTTTTCCAGCGGGGTTTCCGGATGCATGGTCTGCCAGAGCCGTGCGTACTTCTGTGCATACTCCTTGTCCCAAAATTCAGGACATTTGGTATAGCCCTCCTCTGGACGGATGGAGGTGGAATAGCCTATGAAGGTCATGGCGGGTTTATGTTCGTATGTAATGTTCATTTGTGCATCTCCTTTTTTATTGGGTTTTTTGCCGCTATTTCAAAATCCCGACAGCAAGCAGAACGCCCAGGCCGAGAGCTGTTCCGCTTACAACGCGCAATACCCTCATGTATCTGCCGGAAAGGGCACGGGGAAATGTCTGCTAAAAACCCTGTGCGCTTTTTCGGCATCTGCCCGCTCTTGTCAAAGGAGGGGCAGAGTACATTCAATGACTTCTGCGATGTAGCGATTCCCATCTTCTTACCTCGACAGCAAATGCATGAAATTGGGCGGAAAGATCACGAACTGAATACAGATCCAAAGCATCAGCGTAACGCCGAACACCCCGCCGAGGACAACGCCGCTTTTCCGCTTCCGCAGGAGCAGAGCCGCCGCCGTCAGATTGGTCAGCCCGTTCACGATCAGCAATGCGATGCCGGGGAAGGTGTAGTCCTGATACAGGTACTCTGCCAGGGGCAGTACCTGAAAATACGGCAGCATTGCATCCATACCCATGGCTTTTCCGCTGGGGTCCAGCAGCATCCCGCTTGCCCCGGCAACTGCGCCGATGCCGATAAACAGCGTCCAGCCGAGCAGCCACCGCCCGGCGATTTGTGACCTTGTATGCTTATTCTTTTTCATGGTCTGTCTCAATTCTTTTTTGTATTTCAGAAAAGAATGGTCGATTGGAAGTCCGGCAATCTGCTGGATTTTGGCAAAGGTCAGCTTGAAGCCGTCTGTGCCCTTTTCTTTGATCCACACCCACAAAGCGTCGTATTTACTCATGGAATCACCGTGCTTCCGGCTGATAGAGCCTGAAAAACTGCCGAATATGCTTGCCTATCAGCTCCATGACCTCTACTTCACGATCCGGTTCCCGGTCGCAGAGGTTGATCCATATGGAAATGGGCAGACACAGCTGGGCTGCCATGATCTCGGGATCATCTTCCCTCAGAACTCCCTGCCGAATCAGATACTTAATAAGCCCGGTGAAGTATTGCATCACGTCCGAATAATTCTGTTTGGTTTGCAGCTTCGCCAGTTCCGGATTTTGAAACTGCTCTATCACCAGCATTTTACGCGCCTTGCTGATATGGGGATCATGGAGGATGTAACGGATCTGTCCCTGAATCATTTGCGCTGCCGCATCAGGCGTCAGCGCCTGTTTATCATCTGTATCGGCGAATTTATCCCAATTCGCCCTTGCAAAAATGGAATGTTCCTCATACTGATCCAAAACATCCTTCACAAGCGCGTCCTGAATCGCCTGCTTGCTCTCAAAATGGCTGTAAAGCGATGCCTTGCGAATGCCGACGGCGCCTGCAATCTGAGAGATAGATGTGGCTTCAAAGCCCTGCACGGAGAACAGATCCAGCGATGCTTCCAGAATTTCCTGTTTTGTGTTGCCTCGATCCATAACGAAACCTCCTTCGCTGCAAACAGAATTTTCTATCCACTGTGTTTTTCATATCGTATATCCTTATTATAACTACCTATCGTTCGGTAGTTAATAAGTTTTGAGGAACCTTTTGGTGCGGATGTGTATACCTAAACCACATCATGCTATATGTCGAGTGCCAAATATCCAACATGGGGTAGTCCATACTATCGCTGCAGCGGATCACATCGCCCACCTTGGGAACATAGCGGGAGCCGTCTGTGGGGAACAGATTTGGAAACAGCCTGCTGCGTTATTTAGTTATATTATAATAGAAGCCTTCTTTAGCGCTTCCGGAACTTGCAACAAATATGCTACAATAAAGGGGTATGCACAACGAAAGTGCATACCCCTTTGTTAGCAATCCTTGTCAGGAAGCTGCCATACACAACCCGTTTTATGGACAGCTACCTCAACTGACATCTTTTAATGCGCGATTATTTGCCGAAGCTCTCGATGATCTCAACAATCTCGGTGCCGATGCGCTTCTGGGCTTCCTTGGTAGCTGCACCGATATGGGGGGTGCAGGATACCATGGGATGGCTGTACAGGGCCTTGTTGGTGGCGGGCTCGTCTGCATAAACATCCAGACCGGCGCTGCGTACCTTGCCGCTCTCAAGGCCTGCAAGCAGAGCAGCCTCATCAACGTTGGTGCCGCGGCTGGTGTTGATAATGGTTACGCCGTCCTTCATCTTGGCGATGGTCTCGGCATTGATGAGGGCGCCGCCGTCTACGGCGGGGGCATGTACGGAGATGAAGTCGGATTTGGCAAGCAGCTCGTCAAGCTCTACGTAGGGAATCCCCAGCTTCTCTTCGATTCCGGGAATATGGAATATATCCTCAGCGATTACGTTCATGCCGATGGCCTTGGCCATTACGCCGAGATGCTGGCCGATGCGGCCGAAGCCTACGATGCCGAGGGTCTTGCCCTGAAGCTCGATGCCCTTGCCGTAGGCCTTCTTTTCCCACTTATCCTCACGCATGGTGTGACCGGCGATGGAGACAAAGCGGGCGCAGGCGAACATATGGGCCATAGCCAGCTCCGCAACGGACTGGGAGGATGCGCGGGGGGTGTTCTTTACGGTGATGCCGGCTGCTTCCGCGTACTTGACGTCGATATTGTCAACGCCAACGCCGCCGCGGATGATCAGCTTCAGCTTGCCGCCCTTGGCTTCGTCGATGTGGTTGGCGCGTACCTTAGTAGCGCTGCGGACTACTACGGCGTCAAACTCCTTCAGCGCTGCACCAAGCTCCTCGGGGGCATAGAACTGTTCAACGACCTCGTGACCGTTATCCTTGAGGGTCTGGAGGGCGTCCTTATCCATTCCGTCAGTTACCAATATGCGCATGATATTCTCTCCTTTATAAAATTACTTCTTGTAGTTAGCTTCGAACTCGGACAGGAACCTGACCAGAGCCTCGACTCCCTCCTTGGGCATTGCGTTGTAGATGGAGGCACGGAGACCGCCGACGCTCTTGTGGCCCTTCAGGTTGTCAAAGCCGGCTGCCTTGGTGGCGGCCACTACTTCGGCGTCAAGCTCTGCGCTCTCGGTCACGAAGGGTATGTTCATCAGGGAGCGGAACTCCTTGTCAACGGTGCCGTTGAACATTTTGGACTGGTCGAGGAAGTCGTACATGACCTTCGCCTTGTCGATATTGCGCTGGTTCATGACCTCAAGGCCGCCTATCCTCTTAAGATACTTAAAGACCTGACCGCATACGTAGATGCTCCAGCAGTTGGGGGTATTGTACATGGAGCCGTTGTTGGCATGGGTGGAATATGCACAGTAGGTGGGTACCCATACGGGCAGCTCGGAGGCATCGCGGATAAGATCCTCGCGCACGATGCAGATCACCATGCCGGCGGGGCCGATGTTCTTCTGTACGCCGCCGTAGATCATGCCGTAATCGGACACGTTGCAGGGCTTGGAGAGGAACATGGAGGACTGGTCGGATACCAGAATCTTGCCCTTGGTGTTGGGCAGCTTCTGCCAGGTCACGCCGTGGATGGTCTCGTTTTCGCAGATATAGACGTAATCGGCGTTATCGGGGATATCCAGATTGCTGCAATCGGGTACATAGGCGTAGTTCCTGTCCTTGCTGGAGGCCACTACATGCACATCGCCGTACTTCTTGGCTTCGTTGATGGCTTTTTTGCTCCATGCACCGGTCTCGACATAGCAGGCTACGCCGTTCTTCATCAGGTTCATGGGGATCATAGCAAACTGGAGCGTAGCGCCGCCCTGTATGAACAGCACCTTGTAGTTGTCGGGAATGTTCATCAGGTCACGGAGATCCTGCTCGGCTTCGTCGATTATTTTCTGGAAAACCTTTGAGCGATGGCTCATCTCCATTACGCACATACCGGAGCCCTCATAGTTCATGAGGTTATCGCGGACGCTTTCCAGCACTTCTTCGGGAAGAATGGAGGGACCGGCAGAGAAATTGTAGATACGATCGTACTTCATTAGGCATCTCCTTGTTTGTTTATATTGTTTTGGTTTATAAGATAAAAAATTGTGTAAGGGTGAAATTTCTGCTGTTTTCCGGCTATTTTCACTCCATTAAATTATACACCGGCGGCAAACCTAAAGCAACTTAAATAACGCCAAAAATTTTGAGGCGCGCCTAAAAAAATAAAGCGCTGTGGGCATTTATATTGACACGGCCGCACGGATAATATATCCTTGTTCTGTATAGTAAATAGGCTGTTTATGCGGCATTATTAGAAAGGAAGCAGTTATAAATGGGCAAGTTTGTAGTAAAGGCCACCAAGACGGGTTTTGTATTCAATCTTAAGGCGGGAAACGGCGAGGTGATAGCCACTTCCGAGAGTTACAAAAGCAAGGACACATGCCTCAACGGCATAGAAAGCGTACGCAAGTGCTGTGAAGGCGGCATAGAGGACCAGACGGTGGAAGGCTTTGAGAAGCTTACCCATCCCAAGTTTGAAGTATATGCCGACAAGGCCGGCGAGTTCCGTTTCCGCCTCAAGGCGAGAAACGGCGAGATAATAGCCGTATCCGAGGGCTACAAAGCAAAAGCTTCCTGCATGAACGGTATAGAGAGCGTAAAGAAGAACGCCCCCGAAGCCCAGATAGTAGAAGTTGAGGATAAGTAAAAGCGCAAATAATAAAAGGGCGGCTGGGAGCCGCCCTTTTTTATTAGCAGAGTTTCGTGCCGCAATTGCCGCAGAAGCGGGAGCCGTCTGTTACCGATGCGCCGCACATAGGGCATAAGGTGACTGAGCCGGAAACGGAGCGGGCGGCGTTTACGAATTCGCCGTACAGTTCCTTGGACTGGAGCTTGATCTGTGCCTTTGCCTCGGCTTCCTCGGCAGCTTCGTTTTCTGCCTCCCTTGCTGCGGCCTTTATGCTGTTTATCTCGGCCTTGTTGGCCTTTATCTCTGTATATGCCGCCTGGATCTTTTTACATATTTCCGTAGCGTCGCCGTCCAGTATTACCCCGGCGGCGTATTTGCCGTAAAAGTATTCGCCCAGCTGCTGCTTCAACTCTTCAATGTCGTCCTCGCTGCTGCGTATCAGAGCGTTGAGTTTGCTCACCTCCAGCATGTTTCCGGTCCTGCCGGATACGTTGCGGGCGATGCTGCCTAATTTGTTGAGTATAGCCATATCTTGCCTCCCGGAGGATAAATAAAATACCAAGTCAATTATGCCACATAACGGCCGGATATGCAATCGGGAGGAATGTGACCTTTTTGTATGGAAAAGGCACATAAAATTGATTATTGGCGAAAAGGGATAAATACAATATAATATAATATGCTGGACTTTACTATCGGAGGAATCTATGCTTTCCAAAAGATTCAAAACTGCGCTGCTTGCAGCAATGGCCGCGCTGATGCTGCTGCCCGGCGCCGCTTTTGCACGGGACGAAATGCAGAATAATGACCCGAACAAGTATTATATAGTGCTGGATACCACCAACCAGGTGGTGACGGTATACCAGAAGGACGACGACGGCGAATACACGAGGATCGTACGCCGTTTTGTCTGTACCACCGGCAAAACGCAGCCCAAGGGGGACGAGCCCGCATCGCCCACCCCCAGCGGCACGTGGAAGATAGGCGGAAGGGAGCGCTTCGGAAAGTTCGCGGCCTTCAATAATGAGTATGCCAGATACTGGACGCAGATAGTAGGCGGCGTATATTTCCATTCCATAATGTTCTCATCGAGGGACACGTCTACGCTGAAAAAATTCGCCTTCAACAACCTTGGCACAAACGGCTCCCACGGCTGCGTGCGGCTTTACGTGGAAGACGCAAAGTGGTTATACTACAACGCACCTTTCGGGACTACGGTAAAGGTGACGGCAGGCAAGGCAAAGAGCGGCCTGGCTTCCTCACTCAAGACGGATATGAAATTTGAGGAGTACAGGGATTTCCAGACTAATATATACGACAATGAGCCCCTCGAGGACCGCAAGGCATGGATAACTGTTGAAGGGGCACAAATGCGTACCGGCAACGGCACCAACGACAAACTCGTAAAGACACTCAGGAGGGATACCGAGCTTACCGTATTGCAGGAGGGCGACCCATGGGTCAAGGTAACGGCGGACGGACGGGAGGGTTATGTGCGCCGCTGCTTTATAACCTACGAGAAGGGCGTGATGCAGTCCATACCAGATGGCTATTATGTCGCCGGTACCCAGTATCTTTATGCCGAACCAAACGCCAAGGCCGATAAGATATACAAGGTAGCCCGCCACAGCACGATAGTATTGCTGGAGGAAGGGCTGGGCGAGGACGGCAAATGGACCAAGGTCAGCTACTGGGGCACAGAGGGTTATATGCTGCGCAAGGGTATAAAGGAAGGCTGGGCCACCGTGTATGACAAGGACGGCATGGAGGGGACAGAAAAATGAAAAAGGGCACGTGGATAGCCATAATTTCCGTTGCGGCACTTTCGGTACTCATAGCTATAAGTCTCATGCAGATGAGTCCCAACCCCGCCATAAGCGATAAGATGAACCAGAGCATAGCCAAGATAAAGGTGCGCTACGCCATGGTGAACGCCAGCGAAGAGTTTCAGGAGATAGTTGAAGAAGCTGCAGGCGACGATTTTGAGCAGACCGAGATACCTGAGAAGACACCGGAGCCCACACCGGAACCAATAGGGGAAAATGTACAGGTGACCAGCTCCAACGCTACCCCGGAGCCGGAGCTTACTCAAGAGCAGAAAAACATGGAGGCGGCAAAGGAAGGCGTATCGCTGGTATATATGCCTCAGCCCGGCGACGTACCGGAAATATCCGGCCCGGCGGTATTATTGACGGACAAGCCGCATATAATACCCGAAAATACCTCTGGCGTCACCTTCGACGGCGATGCTGTGGCAATGGCTTCATGGGAGGTGCTGTACAGCTATCCGTCACACTGCTTTCCGGTGCGCACACTGTCTCTGTTTGCGAGCGATAACGAAGCTGGATACAAGATACAGCAGGAGATGGTAGCCGAAGGAAAATTGCAGGATAAGGGTACGTATTTTTTCGGCACCGGCATGGGAACACCGGAAAAATGGACGGAAAGGGCGCTGACGGAAATACCCGTAGGTCTTTTGGATACCATATACGCTGAGAACGCGGAGCTTGCCAAGGCGGCTTATGCGGCGCTCAAGGCGGCTAACCGCAACGACTCCGTGGAGGTGATATGCGCGGAGCTTACCGAGGAATTGGTATCCCTCATGATAGAGGATCACTGGCTCATGGGAGCCTGCGTGGGCGTGAACATGAACGAGGCTGCAGAGGATATGCTGAAGCTTGCGGAGCAGCTTACCACAACGGGCGCGGTTTCGGTGATAAACCTTGAGATTGGCGCCATATGCTCTGAAGATGTTATGGAGCTTTATCAGTCCGGCGTTACGGAGCCTGCGGAGATAATAAAGCAGCTATTGAACAGATAAAATACTCGTAAATAAAGAAAGGAACGCAACATGAATAAGATCGATGAGCTTTCTGTAAAAAGCATACGCTTTCTGGCGGCGGAGGCCGTTGAGAAGGCAAAGAGCGGCCACCCCGGCCTTGCCATCGACGCTGCGCCCATGGCGTACACACTGTGGAAGCAGATGAAGCATAACCCAAAGGATCCTGAGTGGCAGGGCAGGGACAGGTTTGTGCTCAGCGCTGGCCACGCTTCCGTGCTGGAGTATTCTCTGCTGCATCTCTTTGGCTACGGACTGACTATCGAGGATTTAAAGAACTTCCGCCAGTGGGGCAGCCTTACCCCCGGTCACCCGGAGTACCGCCACACCAAGGGCGTTGAAACTACCAGCGGCCCTCTTGGGCAGGGCATCGCCATAGCGGTAGGCATGGCGATGGCGGAAAGTAAGCTCGCCGCCCATTTCAACCGCGACGGCTACAAGGTAGTTGACAATTACACCTACGCCCTTTGCGGCGACGGCTGCCTTCAGGAAGGCGTTGCTTCCGAGGCCGCTTCCATGGCAGGCACCATGGGCCTCGGCAAGCTGATACTGATCTACGACCGCAACCATATAACCATAGAGGGCCGCATAGAGTCCACCTTTGGCGAGAACGTAAAGGCGAGGTTTGAGGCTTACGGCTGGCAGGTACAGGAAGTAGCCTCCGGCGAGGATATGGACGCTATACAGGCCGCTCTCGACAATGCTAAGGCGGACACCGAACATCCCTCTCTCATAATCGTGAACACCGAGATAGGCTATGGCACAGCTAAGCAGGGCAAGGCCAGCGCCCATGGCGAGCCTCTGGGGGAGGAAGCCCTCAAGTCCATGCGGGAGTTTTATCAGTGGGATTATGCGCCCTTTGAGGTACCCGGCGAGGTGTATGCGCACTTTGAGGAGCTGGGCCGGGGCTATGCAAAGGCTGAGGAGGAGTACGACAGGATGTTCGAGGGCTACAAGGCCGCATACCCCGAGCTGTATGCCGAATGGGTGAGGTGGCACGACAGTAAGCTGCCAGAGGAGCTGCTCAACGATCCCAGGCTGACCGCTGCCGAAAAGCCAATGGCCACCCGTGCCACCAGCGGCGAGATACTCAACCTTGCGGCGGAATACATGCCCAACCTCTTTGGCGGCAGCGCCGATCTGGCCCCCTCGAACAAGAGCGAGCTAAAGGGCAAGCCCTATTATTCCAAGAACGACAGGGACGGCTCGAACGTACACTTCGGCATACGCGAATTTGCCATGGCGGCGGCCTGCAACGGAATAATGCTCTATGGCGGGCTGCGCGCCTACTGCGCCACCTTTATGGTATTCTCGGATTACCTCAAGCCCGCAATGCGCATGGCGGCCCTCATGAAGCTGCCTGTGCTGTACATACTTACCCACGACAGCATAGGCGTGGGCGAGGACGGCCCTACCCATCAGCCTATTGAGCACCTTGCCTCCATAAGGGCTATACCCGATACCAACCTGTTCCGCCCCGCGGACAAGAAGGAAACCGCCGCGGCCTATATTGCCGCCCTGTCCGGCACTATGCCCACCGCCCTGGCGCTTACCCGCCAGAACCTGCCCCAGCTTGAGGAGACGGACGTGAAGAAAGCCATGCTGGGCGGCTACATACTGCGCGGCAGCGAAAAGCCCGACGTGATACTCATGGCCAGCGGCTCCGAGGTGGAGCTAGCCATGAAGGCGGCAGACGAGCTTGAGGCCAAGGGCAAAAAAGTTCGCGTGGTATCAATGCCCTGCACTGATATATTCGACAGGCAGAGCGCGGAGTATAAGGAGAGCGTGCTGCCCGGCTCGGTAAGGGCGAGAGTGGCTATAGAAGCGGGCTGTGCCATGAGCTGGTACAAATATATCGGGCTGGACGGCGAGACCGTCACCATAGACCACTTTGGCGCCTCCGCGCCTGCGGGCATACTCTTTAAGGAGTTCGGCTTCACGGTAGAAAACGTAGTAGCCGCAGCCGAAAGGGCGATGAGCAAGTAAGACGTATATGATAGATACGCTTCTTATAGATCTTGACAACACTATACTGGATTTTAACAAGGCCGAGGGCCCTGCGCTTGCGGGCGCCCTCAGGACCATGGGCATAGAGCCTACGGAAGAGCTTCTCAGCCGCTACAGCGTGATAAACCTGGCCCACTGGAAGCGGCTTGAAAAGGGGCAGATCACTATGGCGGAGGTGAAGGTCAGCCGCTTCAGGCAGCTCTTTGACGAGTTCGGAATAACCGTATCCCCCGCGGAGACCGCCAAGGTATACGAGGGGCTGCTGGCGATAGGCCACTATTTCGTAGAGGGGGCCGAGGATATGCTTGAGGAGCTTTACGGTAAATACAGGCTGTATCTTGCCTCAAACGGAATAGCAAAGGTGCAGCACAGCCGCATAGACAGCGCCGGAATAGAGAAGTATTTTGACGGCATGTTTATTTCCGAGGAAATAGGAGGCCGCAAGCCTGAACCGGAGTACTTTGAAAAGTGCTTTGAAAGGATACCGGATTTTTGCAAAACGCATACCGCCATACTGGGCGACAGCCTTTCGGCCGATATGCAGGGCGGCAAAAACGCCGGAATAACCACCATATGGTTCAACCGCGACAATATGCCGGACGAGGAGGGCGTGCGCCCGGACTATGAGATAAGGTCGCTTTACGAGCTCCCACCCCTTATGAAAAGGATATAGACTCAAGTATAGAGTATGTAAAAAGGATATGCGGCGCAAAAAGGGGCTTTATCGGTTTGGCAAAAAGGAAATTACCGCTTCATCATCACTTCGTACTCTTTGGTTCCTTCCACGGGCTTCCTCATTCCTGTAAGATTAAAACCATGTTTTTCATAGAAGCGTATCGCTTCATTATTTTTCTCAAGCGTCCAAAGGAAGGTGATCGGATAGTTGTTCTTTGCAAATTCGATCAAAGATGATCCGATCCCCTGATTCTGAAAGAAATAGTCCACATACAGTTCGACAATTTCGCTTTTTTCAATGCGGATCAGTCCCTTGACGATCCCGTCATCATAAACGAGTATGCTTTCAAGAGCATCAGATGCACCATATTGCTCTGAAACGGCAAGGATCTGCAGCTTTCCAAAGCAGTAAGCATCATCCTTAAAGATGGGACGGTATTTTATCCTCTTATCAAAAACAAGTATCTCAGCGATTCTTGATATATCCTTTTTTTCGGCTTTTCTTATCATTTCTCTTTCCATACAAATTCTCTGCACTAAACACCGATCTATTGTTCTGTTTGCACGTTCAAATTATACCATAAATCCTGTGAATGATTCTACTATCGCCGTTGCAAGATATGAAAAGCCCCAACAGCTTTCTGTCCGGGCTTCCTCGCTCGATCATAAGTCGATTTTGTTTTTACGACTGCTTACAGCGTCTCGATGGGGTCGAGGAACTCCCTGCGCCTCGCCTCGAATTCGGAGGCGTAGTAGGCGTCGTTGCCCTTGTGCAGCTCGTGCAGGTAGGCGTGATGGTTGCTCAGTATCTCCTCGTTGTGGCGGCCCAGCAGGAACACCGCTATGCTGGAGCACTGGTCGGCGGCGCGGCCCATATGGGTCAGCACCTCTATGAACACCAGGCCCGCGCCTATGGTGCAGGAGCCGTTCTTTAGCCGCTCGATATGCCTGTCCTTAAGCGTGGCCACCATCTCGTCGATGACCTCCTCAAGAGGCTCTATGCGCCTTGCTATGGACTCGTCGCCGTTGGCGAAGGCTTCCACGGTGAGGTCGATTATCTCGGTAAGCGCGGAGGAGAGTATCTTCAGCTCCTTCTTTGCGGTCTCCGAGAAGGCATGTCCGTCCGCGACGAGGCGGGCGCTAAGGTCGTCTATGTTCGTCGCGTAATCGCCTATGCGCTCAAAGTCGGTAACGGCCTGAAGCAGCAGATTCAGCTCGTTGTTGTCCTCCGTGCTGTCGATATGGTTGGAAAGCTTTATTAGGTAATTCTCCGCGGCGTCGGTAAAGCCATCCAGCCTGTCCTCCGCGGAGGATATTTTTGCGCTGCGCTCAGGGTCGTAGGAGACCAGCTGGTCTATGCTCCGGTTGAAGTTCTTGCGGGCGAGCCTGCCCATGCTGGCGGCGGCCACGTTGACCTGATGAAGGGCTACCGCAGGGGATATGAACAGCTTCTCGTCCAGAGTACGCATTTCGGGATAGGCCTCCTCGGCGTCGTCCGGGGAGTCCTTAACTATGACGGTGGTGAGCTTCACGAGCTGATTGGTGAAGGGCAGCAGCACGAGGGCGGTAACTACCTTGAAAAGCGTTGCGAAGTTGGCTATGCTGCCGCTGTTCATGGTCTTGTTCCATATACCGTCCAGCGCCCCGGCGTTATGCAGCAGGGTTATGGCTATCATAAACAGCACCGTGCCGATGCAGTTGAATATTATGTGCGCCATGCCGGTGCGCTTGGCGTCCTTGCTTGTGCCTATGGAGCAGATTATGGCGGTGGTTATGCAGGTGCCGAGGTCTATGCCCATTATAAGCGGGTAAACGGTCTGAAAGGTGAAGGCGCCGGTAGAGGACAGTGCCTGCACTATACCTATCATGGCGGAGGAGCTTTGCACGATAAAGGTTGTTATAAGGCCGGTCAGTATGCCGAGAATAGGCACGTCGGAAAACTTCTGCAAAACGTCGGTGAACACCTTGGAGCCGGACAGGGGCGCTACCGCCTCAGTCATGCCCATAAGGCCGGTGAACAGAATGCCGAAGCCCATGAGCATCATGCCGAGGCCCTTGGTTTTCTGCTTTTTTACGAACTTGAGGAATATTATGCCGCAAAGTACGGCGAGCGGAGCCAGCGTGGAGGGCTTGAATATCTCGAGGAATGCCGCGCCGCTTGAGTTTATATCCATAAGGCGGATTATCTGCGCCGTGACGGTGGTGCCGATGTTCGCGCCCATGACTATGCTTATGGATTGGCGAAGGTTGAGTATCCCGGCGCTCAAAAGGCCCACGGTAAGCACTATTGTGGCGGTGGAGCTTTGTATGACGCTGGTTACGAGGGTGCCCGTGAGCATACCCAGCACCGCGCTGTGGGTGACCTTTTCCAGCATGCTTTTAAGGGCTTTGCTGGAGCTGCTTTTGAGGCCGTCCCCCATAATGTCCATTCCATATAAGAATATGGAAAGTCCGCCCAGAAGTGAAATTACAGAGAAAATACCCACTTTATAAATATCCTCCCTAAAAAGGTTTATTAACGCGTAAAAACAGTGGCTTTCGGCCCGGAAAAAATTGCCGGAACATGCGGAAATATTTTCGTAAATCAGCTATGCCGAACTGCCACCAAATACTACTTTACTGTTTTTTTCGCGAAAAGTAAAGCGAAATAATAAGGGCTGTGATATAATACTGCAAAAACAGCGGGTTTTACCAACCGACAAGGAGAAATGCCCATGGAATGCGGCAAAAAGGGGACGGAAGGGCTGAGCGGCCACCTGATAGCGCTGGCGACAATATGCGTATGGGGCAGCACCTTTATATTCAGTAAAACGCTGCTCAGCGTATTTACGCCTGTGCAGATAATGCTGATGCGCTTTTTAGTGGCATATGCCGTGCTGTGGTGTATGTATCCAAAGACGGAAAAAACTATGGCCGTGGATAACCTCGGTATGTTTTTCATGTCGCTTTTTGCGGATACGGCGTATTTCCTGTGCGAAAACAATGCCCTCAGGTATACCCTTGCGTCAAACGTGAGCATACTCGTAGCCTCGGCGCCCATATGGACGGCTGTGCTGGCGCATTTCTTTACAAAAGGGAACAGGCTCAGGAGGAATACGGTGTACGGCTCGCTCATCGCCCTTGCGGGCGTGGCGCTGGTGGTGTTCAACGGGACAGTGGTGCTGAAATTCAATCCGCTGGGTGATATGCTGTCCATAGCCGCCGCGATATTCTGGGCGCTGTACTCCGTGATGATGACGCGCTATGTACACAGGTTTTCGAGCTTTTTTCTTATGCGCCGAATGACCTTCTTCGCAATACTGACCACTCTGCCGCTTGCATGCTTTACGGGGGAGCTGAATATGCCGCTGTATGAGCTTGCGGACCCGCAAAAGCTCTTCAGTATAGCGTTCCTCGGCATACTCGGCAGCGGGATAAGCTATACCACATGGAACATGGCGACCCGCAGGCTCGGCATAGTGAAGGTGAACACCTATATTTATGTAAACCCGTTTGTAACGCTTATAACGGGCGCACTGTTCCTGCATGAGCCCATAACGCTCATGAGCGTAATAGGCGCGCTGCTCATAATATGCGGCGTCATAATAGGTGTGCGGGAGCGAAGGAGCGCTTGAGTGCGGCGGCAGCGCCTGATATAATTATTTTAGAAAAATGTTCAAAAAAGCGCAACCATTTCGCCTGCCTGTACGTCTTATAGGCATAAGAGAATCGAAACCGGCATCAATCCCCACATAAGCTTACAACGGAGGTATTTATCATGATGAAAAGGTTAAGGATAACAGTATGTGCAGTGCTCGTGCTTATGCTGATCGCGGGCTGCGCCGGCTCGCCATCATTTACGAATATGAAGCAGGCGAGCAGTGCGAATGACTATGCCTGGGAGGAAGAAGCTCCCATGATGGCGGCGTCAGAGGCGGCGCCGACCATCGAAGCCCCCCAAACAGACTCATATTACCAATATGCCGCAGGCGGCTATGACACGAGCGCTTCCGACCCAAACTACGGCAATCACAAGATAATCACCACATATTCCTTTGAGATGCGGACCGATGAGTTCGATAACCACTTCAAGCAGCTTCAGGACAAGGCGGCGCAGCTCGGCGGCTATGTGCAGTCCTCCAGCGTGAGCGGCACAAAGCCCGTGACGTACTCCGACTATGGCCGCACCGCCAACCTGACGTTCCGCATTCCTACCGCCAAGGTCAAGGAATTCGTGGACTTTACCCAGGGCACCGGAGAGATAACCTACAGCAACTGCGATACCGAGGATATAACCCTCAACTATTTTGATACCGAGACCCGCCTGGGCGTGCTGCGGGATCAGCTTGACAGGCTCAAGGAAATAATGAAGACCACCGACAATATGGAGGATCTGGTAGAGCTTGAAAAGGCCATATCCGAGACGACGCTTGAGATAGAGCAGTACAAGAGGCAGCTCCGCCGCTATGACGACCTGGTGGACTATACCACGGTCTATGTGACTATCAACGAGAACCGCCTCACCAAAGGCCCTGCCGCAAAGGAAGGCATGGGCGAGCGTATGTCCGCGGGGCTTTCGGAGAGCTTCGTGGCGGTAGGCGTATTCCTCGAGAACGCACTGGTAGCCATAGTATGCGCAATACCCGCGATACTGGTGATCGCGGTGCTGGCCGCGATAGTTGTGCTCATAGTGAAGCTCATAAAGAAGGGGAAAGCCAAGAATGCCGTAAAGCGCGAGGAAAAGGCGCAGGAGCGGCGGGAACGCATGGAAAAGCTCAGCGCCAATAAGAAAGAAAATACCGAGAAAAAGGAGTAACGGTAAAAGTGACAATGAAAATGAATAAGAAGGCAAGGATAGCGGCAATAGTGCTCTGCATAGCAATGTTGGCCCTTTCGGCCGCCGCTTGCAGGAGCCAGGACCAGATAGAGGAGCAAAAGAATATAGTGGCATCGACTCAGAGCACCGACGGATATTATGATACCAGAAGCACCGTAAGGGTGACCGGCACCGGCACCGTAAGCATAAAGCCGGACATTGCCAAGGTAGGCTTTACCGTAAGGGCCCAGGAAAAGGACGTATCCGATGCGCAGCAGCAGAACGCGAAGCTGATGGAGGCAGTGCTTGAAGTAATAAAGGCCAGGGGCATAGCGGAGGAGGATATCGAGACCGGCTATCTCAATATAAACGAGGTCAGGGATTACAGCAAGAATACCTCCAAGGTAGTGGGCTATGAGGTATACCACACCATGAACGTCAAGGTCAGGGACATGGATGTGCTGGGGAGCCTTATAAGCGAGGCCGTCGCCGCCGGCGCGAGCGACGTATCCGGCCCCGAATACTCCATAGAGGATGACTCCGAGGCATACCTTCAGGCGTTAGGCATGGCGGTAGAGTCGGCGGGCGCAAAGGCCAGGGCAATAGCGGCCGGTGCGGGAGTGCGCCTGACAAACCTGCCCATCTCCATAGATGAAAACGGCGGCGCAGACAGCGCGGTGGTATACGACGATACCAATAAGACCCTCAAGCCGCAGGCTACGGCGGCACCCGCGGAGGACGCGTTGACCGAAGCGCAGACCGTAATGCCCACCATAAAGGTGACGGCCACGGTAGACGCCACATATCAGATAATGCGCTGACCACGGCAAAAGAAAAAAGCAGGCCCCGATTTTTTTCGGGGCTTTTGTAATGGGCAAAATAAAAATTAAAGGTTGAAACTTATCGTGCCGGTAGAGTAATATGAGAATATGGAAAATATGAGCATTAAACAAGAAACACTCGAATTCAGGGAAGTGACCGTGGATATGCGGCAGGAGGTGGAGAGGTACACCAAAAGCGCAGGGCTCTTCAGCTCTGAATTTACCTTCACAAGCTACATGGTGTGGGGTGCAAGAGGAAAAATAACAATAGCCTTTGAGGACGGTGTGATGTACAGCCGCTGCAGCTTTCCCGGCGCGCCGATGTATATGATGGCGCCGGTATGCCTTGACCCGGCGGATTATGGCAGGGCCATAGTCAGGGCGGAGCAGTATATGGTGAATAATGGAGTAAAGCCCCTGTTCGTTGGCATAGCAGAGCAGTATGCGGAGCAGTTCCGAATGGCGGGCTTCGAGCTTGAGGAGGACAGGGACAACTTCGATTACGTCTATGATATGGAGGATCTCAGAGACCTGCCCGGCAAGAAATACCACGCGAAGCGCAATTTCATAAACCGCTTAGAGCAGAGCGAAAGCTTTGAGTTTGTGACGCTGGGGCCGGAGAATATTGGAGAGTGCATAGACCTGTACGAGCAGTGGGCCTCCAATAAGGACGAGAACGACTCTCTATCCATAGAATGGGAACTGGATGCCATACGCACCGCCCTTTCCAACATGATGGAGCTGGACCTTCTCTGCGGCGGAATAAGGATAAACGGCGAAATAAAGGCCTTTTCCGTGGCGGATAAGCCATGGAAGGATATGGCGGTGACTTACTTTGAAAAGGCTGAGGCGGAAGTGCCGGGCCTGTATCCGTTGATAAACCAGCAGATGGCGGCCAATCTTCTGAACGACGTGAAGTACATAAACCGTGAGGAGGACATGGGCCTGGAGGGGCTGCGCAAAGCGAAGCTTTCCTACCACCCGTCGAAATTCATCAAAAAATACAGGGCGGCAAAGCGGCAGAATGAAATATAAAACTCTTGGGCAATTGTGACAATCTGCCTAATGGAGAATAAATACCTTGACGTAGGGAACCATTTTATATAAAATGGTTGGAGAGCAAAAATTGGCGGCCTTGCCGCAATAAAGATAAGGAAGGTAAATAATGGATACTCAGGTAGTAAGTGGCATTCAAGGCTTTATGAGCAACGGCGGTATGCTGATCATTCTCATGATTGCGCTTTTCGCAGTCATGATAATCCCCCAGCGCAAGAGGGAAAAGAAGATAAAGGACATGCTGGCTAATCTCAAGCCCGGCGACCGCGTGCGCACGATCGGCGGCATCTACGGCACAATCACTGCCATAAAGGACGACGTTGTGACTATCTCCGTCGGCCCCGACAAGGTACGTCTGGTATTCATTCGCGGTGCCATAGCCTCCGTAGAGGATTCTCCCGTAGAGAACACCATAGAGGATCAGGCAAACTAAAACAAGCTAAAAAGCTACAATATGCCCGGTTTTTACCGGGCATATTTTTTTGTGCCTTCGCATATATATCTGTATACTTGATAGGGGGTATATGTGCATGCGAACGGCAAGGGCGACGCAAAAGCAGGCCAATATGGCGCTGGAGGTGGGAAAGAGCGCTTTGCTCGGCGTCATAATAAGCTTTGTGCTGGTGGTACTGTATGCCGTCGCACTCAAAGAGGAACTTTTGCAGGTATCCACAATGGGCCTTTTTACCACGGTCATAAAGGTGATATGCGCGGCGGCGGCAGGGCTTATAGCGGTCCACCGGTGCAAAAAGCGGCTGTGGCTGTATGGTGCGCTGGCGGGTACGCTTTACGCTGTACTGGCGTTCATAGTGTTTTCCGCCGTTGCGGGCACGCTGTACGTGAGCATAGCGCTGCTCTCTGATATAGCTATTGGGGCAGTAAGCGGTCTAATCAGCGTAATGGTACTGCAAATGCTGAAATAGCCGTCCGAATCTCAAGGCATACCGATTTCCTGCGCCTTGCCAAATATGCTGCGCGGGGTGTAAAATTACGGTATGCTGATTTATGAATTATCACAAATAAATAACGATATACCCAAGGCCGAGGGGATATCTCCGCGGCTTGCTTCGCTTTTGTACGCCCGCGGGGCGCGTGACAGGGAGGCGATGGAGCTTTTCCTGCACCCGGGGGAGGGGCAGTTTCTGGATCCTCTTCTCATGAAGGATATGGATAAGGCGCTGGAGCGCATAAAGCGGGCTGTAGCTGGCGAAAAGATATGCGTGTACGGCGACTACGACGCGGACGGCGTATGCGCCACCTCCATACTTTACGACTGCCTCAAGAGTATGGGTGCAGATGTGATATACGATATACCATCGCGGCACGACGAGGGCTACGGCCTTAGCATTCCGGCCGTGGAGCGGCTGCACAAAATGGGCGTACAGCTCATAGTTACCGTGGATAACGGCGTAAAGGCATACGGCGAGATAGACAGATGCCGGGAGCTGGGAATGGACGTGGTGGTGACGGATCATCACCGCTGTGACGGCAGAATACCGGACTGCTGCGCCGTGGTGTGCCATACCCGGGAGGACGACACATATCCCAACGGCGACATATGCGGCGCGGGCATAGCGTGGAAGCTTGCGGAGGGCCTTATAGGCCGGGAAGCCGCCAAACGCTACCTCCCTCAGGCAGGCATAGCCACAATGGCTGACGTAGTGCCGCTGCTGGGCGAAAACCGGGCCATAGTTGCCGTGGCGCTGGATATGATAAATAAGGGCGATTGCTCCCCGGGCATAAAGGCGCTGGGCCGCGTAGTGAACGACAAAAGCGATGCATTCGTATCCCGGGACCTCTCCTTCGGCTTCGGGCCGAGGCTCAACGCCGCGGGCAGAATGGAGGACGCCGGTATATGCGTGGAACTGCTCTGCACCCATGATACCCAAAAGGCTCAGCAGGCAGCCGAGCTTCTGGACGAGCTGAACCGCCGCCGCCAGACGGAGGAGGGGGACATAATAGATTCCGCAGCGGAGATGGTGGAACAGCTGGATCTTACAAAAGGCCGCTCCATAGTGCTCAAATCCCCGGACTGGAACCCCGGCGTCATAGGTATCGCCGCAGCAAGGATAGCCGAAAGGTATTACCGACCAACGCTGCTCTTTTCCGAAAAAGACGGAGTGCTGACGGGTTCCGCCAGGTCTGTGCCGGGAGTTGACCTGTATCAGGCCCTCAACGCCAACAACAGATTTTTCACCCGCTTTGGCGGCCACGCGTATGCAGCTGGCGTTACCATGCAGGAGAAAGATTTTGAAGAATTCCGTCAGGCACTGGACGGGACCTTCAGGAGCACCGTGAATCAGGAACTGTTTATACCCAGGAGAAGCTATGAGGCGGAAATAGAGCTTTCCGAGCTTACGCTTCCCATGGTGGAGGAGCTGGAGCTGCTGGCCCCGTTTGGGGAGGGCAATCCGGAGCCGTTATTCAGGACGGACGGCATGCTGCTGCGGGGACTCAGGCGCATAGGCAGCAGCGGCAATCATATAAAGGCTACCGCCGTAAAAGACGACAGGTACGTAGATCTTGTGGCCTTTTCAAAGGGGCATCAGTTTGTGGAGCTGGCGGATATGGGCCGCTGTGACGCCATATACACGCCGATAATAAACAAGTGGAACGGCATGCGCTCGGTGCAGCTCCGCGTTTGTGATATGCGCCCAGCACCCATAGAGGATCCCGAAGCCTTTATGAAGGACAGAGGAGATAAATTTATTGATGCATTCTCGGGGAATATATTGTATAATACAGGTTGTGGCATTGATACGGGCGAAAAAAAGGCCCGCGGCCTTGAAAAGCTGCTGACAGACTCCATAGCGGGGACAATGATACTCTGCTTCACCGAAAAGGGCGCAGTTGACCTTATGAAGGAGCTGGCGGATAAAGGGCTTTTCAGAAGGCTGGATATGGTTTTCGGCCGCAACCGAACATTCCCCTGCGGCTATCATACGGCTGTTTTCGGCCCGGTGATAGACTCATTGGAGTTGTCCCGCTTCAGCAGCGTTTTGATGTATGACAGCATTGACGCTGGCTTTGCCGAAAGGCTTGGAGCCCTTGCGCCGCATGCTGAGATAATACCGGGCAGGGCATACCCTATAGGCTGCTTTGCATCTCTTGCGCTGGAGAGACGGGATATAGCGGCATATTACAGGGCGCTGCGCTCATCGGAAAGACGGTTTTTCAACCGTGAGGAGCTTATAGATTACCTCGCCGCCGTAACAAAGACGCCTGTCCGAATGGCGAGGCTGGGTGAACGGGTTATGGAGGAGCTGGATTTCATCGATGCAAACGAAGGCATACGGCTCATAAAGGATCCGCCCCAGCGGGATCTTATGGAAAGCCCAACATATGCCGCTGCCCAAAGACTCAGGTCTCGGGAACAATAACAAACAAAACATCTGCCATACGCAATGACTGGAGGAAAAATAAACATGGATCTTAAGACTGCTGTGCGCTCTATCCCTGATTTTCCCAAGCCCGGCATACTTTTCCGGGATGTTACTACTCTGTTCCAGGACCCGGAGGCATTCAGGCAGCTCATAGATGAACTGGCAAAGAGCCTTGAGGGCAAACAGGTAGATCTGGTAGTAGGCCCGGAGGCAAGAGGCTTCGTAGTAGGTTCTGCACTGGCTTACGCCCTGAACGCCGGATTGGTGCTGGCAAGAAAGCCCGGCAAGCTCCCCTGCGAGTCACTGCGCTATGAGTACGCCCTCGAGTACGGCACCGATTCACTTGAGATACATGTGGGCGCCATAAAGCCCGGGCAAAAGGTAGTAGTGGTGGACGATCTGCTGGCCACCGGCGGCACCTGTCTTGCCACCGCCAAGCTCGTCGAGGAAATGGGCGGAGAGGTGGTAGGCGCGCGCTTTGCTATCGAGCTTGCCTCCGAGTGCGGAGGCAGAGATAACCTGAAGGGTTACGATGTGTACTCCGCAATAGTATACTAATTTAACAGCACTTTATGAAATCAACGGTGCAGGCCGTTGATTTCTGTTATTATTTCAATCGTCAGGGAAGTGAGGCCGAAAGGAGGGGCAATATGGAAAAGCTCAGGGAAATCTGTTCAAAGACATTCACGCCGGAGGAAATGCAGACGCTGGACCGGGCTATTGAGTTTACCAAGCAGGTTCACGCCCATCAGACCCGCCATTCCGGAGAGCCCTATTATACCCATCCGGAAAGCGTGGCCATAATGCTGGCCAATATGGGCATGGACAGCCATACCATACTGGCCGGTCTCATGCATGACGTTATAGAGGACGGCAAGGATATAACCTACGAAAAGCTCGCGTCCATGTTTGGTCAGGATATCGCCGGCATGGTGGACGGCGTAACAAAGCTTACTAAAACCGGAAAGAACGAGATGATAAGCCGCGAGGACATACAGGCGGAGAGCTTCCGCAAGATGTTCCTCGCCATCGCAAACGATATCCGCGTGGTCATAATAAAGCTTAATGACCGACTGCACAACATGCGTACCCTCCAGTATTGCAGCGAGGAAAAGCAGATACGCAAGGCCCGCGAGACGCTGGATATCTATGCTCCTCTTGCGCATCGCTTCGGCATGGGCGCCATGAAGTGCGAGCTGGAGGATCTCTGCATGAAGTATCTCTGGCCGGAGGAGTACAAAAAGCTGGAGCAGGCCATGATACCCTATCAGGAGGAGCGCATGCGCACCCTGAACAAGGCCATGGAGGAGATAGAAAAGGCGCTGAAGGAGGCGGGAATAGAGGCCACGCTTTCCGGCCGCCCCAAGCACTTTTACAGCATATACAAAAAGACCGTCCGCCAGCAGAAGACCATAGACGAGATATACGACCTTATAGCCATACGGGTGATAGTCAACACGGTAAACGACTGCTACGCCACGCTCGGCATAATCCACTCCCTCTGGAAGCCCATGCCGGGACGCTTTAAGGATTATATAGCGATGCCCAAGACCAATATGTACCGCTCGCTGCACACGACG
>ULWH01048722.1_pt1 | contig 22310 bp, 16 predicted proteins | sample 1960201 | NCBI WGS metagenome assembly ULWH01 (sample SAMEA4835808, study PRJEB28245) | human gut metagenome | biome: gut microbiome; material: fecal sample | place: Denmark | collected 2008
GCAATAGAGTGACTCCCCTCACAAAAATCTGCCCCCTCCCATTCGAACAATAAACAGGGGCGCAGCTAACGCCGCGCCCCTGTCCGCTCCCGGCAACACGCCAGCAAGCATGCTTTTCAGTTATTTTTTCTCCTTGGTGAAGTCCAGTTTGCCGCCTTTTTCCCGCACCACGATTTCCGTTCCTTCCGGGAAGTCCCCTTCCAGAAGTTTGAGGCTGAGCGGGTCCAGAAGATCATGCTGGATGGCCCGCTTGAGAGGCCGGGCTCCATACACAGGATCAAAACCGTGATCCGCCACCAGAGCCGTAGCTTCCGGAGTCATGCGCAAAAACAGGCCTTTGGCTTCCAGACGCCTGCGGACACGCTGAAGCTGAATGTCCACAATGCCCTTGAGTTCCTGCGCCGTGAGCCGGTCAAAGATGATGATTTCATCAATGCGGTTCAGAAATTCCGGACGGAAGTGGCCGCGCAATGCCTCCAGGGCCTTGGCTTCCCGCTGTTCCGCATTGGCTTCATTGAGGATATACTGGCTGCCGATGTTGGAGGTCATGATGATGACCGTGTTGCGGAAGTCAACCGTACGTCCCTGGCCGTCCGTAATGCGGCCGTCGTCCAGTACCTGGAGCAATACGTTGAAGACGTCCGGATGGGCCTTTTCAATTTCATCGAAGAGAACCACGCAGTACGGACGGCGCCGCACGGCTTCAGAGAGCTGACCGCCTTCTTCATACCCCACGTATCCGGGAGGCGCCCCGATGAGGCGCGCAACGGAATGTTTTTCCATGTATTCGGACATGTCAATGCGGACGATGGCGTTTTCATTGTCAAAAAGGAATTCCGCCAGCGCCTTGCTGAGCTCCGTCTTGCCGACGCCGGTGGGTCCCAGGAACAGGAAAGAGCCAATGGGCCTGTTTTCATCCTGCAACCCGGCGCGGGCGCGTCTCACGGCGTCGGATACGGCCTTAACGGCCTGTTTCTGCCCGATTACGCGGGCGCCCAGGCGTTCTTCCATGTGCACCAGCTTGGCACGCTCCCCTTCCTGCAGACGGGCGGCGGGAATGCCGGTCCAGGTGGCAACCACTTTGGCGATGTCTCCTTCCGTGACTTCCTCCTTCAGCAGCCCTCCATCTTCTTTCTGCATTTTACTGAGCTTTTCCTTGCCTTCCGTCAGAGCGCGCTGGGCCTCCGGAAGTTCGCCATAGGTGATTTCCGACGCGCGGGTCAGGTCACCCATCCGTTTGGCCCTTTCGCTTTCCAGCTTGAGGGCTTCTATTTTTTCCTGTTCCCTGCGGACGGCGTCCAGCACTTCCTTTTCACTTTTCCATTTGGCAATCATGGAACCGGATTTTTCCTTCAAGTCAGCCAGGTCCTTGGTGATTTTTTCCAAACGGGCCTTGCTGTCGGCGTCTTCTTCCTTCGCCAGCGCCTGCCGCTCCATTTCAAGCTGCATGGCCTCACGTTCAATCTGGTCAATTTCCGTGGGCATGGAGTCCAGCTCAATTTTGAGGCGGGCTGCCGCTTCATCCACCAGGTCTACTGCCTTGTCAGGCAGAAAACGGTCGGAAATATAACGGTCGGAAAGGGTGGCCGCCGCTACAATGGCAGCGTCCGTAATACGCACTCCATGGTGGACTTCATAGCGTTCTTTCAAGCCGCGCAGGATGGCGATGGTATCTTCCACGCTGGGTTCGGAGACCATGACGGGCTGAAACCGGCGTTCCAGAGCCGCATCTTTTTCAATGTATTTGCGGTATTCGTCCAGTGTCGTCGCGCCGATGGTCCGCAGTTCCCCGCGAGCCAGGGCGGGCTTGAGCAGGTTGGAGGCATCCACCGCCCCTTCACTGGCGCCCGCGCCTACAATGGTGTGCAGTTCATCGATAAACAGAATGATTTCACCGTTGGAATCCGTTACTTCCTTAAGGAAGGATTTCAAGCGTTCTTCAAATTCACCGCGATATTTGGCTCCGGCAAGCATGGATCCGATGTTGAGGGATACAATGCGCTTGTTGCGCATGCTTTCCGGCACGTCGCCATTAACAATGCGCCGAGCCAGACCTTCCGCAATGGCGGTTTTACCAACGCCGGGCTCCCCGATCAGAACGGGATTGTTTTTCGTCCTGCGGGAAAGAATCTGCAAAACACGGCGGATTTCTGTATCGCGGCCGATGACAGGGTCGATTTTACCGGCACGGGCGCGGGCCGTCAGGTCCGTCCCATATTTTTCCAGTGTCTGGTATTTGCCTTCCGGGTTGTCGTCCGTCACGCGCTGGTTGCCGCGCACTTCCTTCATGGCGGCCAGATAGTTATCCTTGGTCAGGCCAAAGGTGTCCGTCAACTGGTGCACTTTGTTTTGCGTGTCCAACGCACCAAGCATGAAGTGTTCCACGCTGAGGTAGTCATCTTTGAGCTTTTTGCGTTCTTCTTCTGCAGCCTGCATTACCGTAGCCAGGTCACGCCCTATCTGGGGCTGGGTGGTGGCACCGCTTTGAGTAGGTTCGTGGGAAACTTCCCTCTGGGCCGCCTGGAGAAGCAATCCCGGGTCGCAAGAGGCCTTGCGGAGAATAGGGGAAAGAATTCCGCCTTCCTGCTCCAGCAACGCAACCAGAACGTCCAGAGAGGAGATTTCCGGTTTTCCAAGCCGTCCTGCAGTTTGCTGCGCCTGCATCAGCGCTTCCTGAAATTTTGTTGTTAGATTGTTAAGCATGGTATGTTGGTATTTTAGACATAAGAATAACTCCAACCGTTGAATGGAAAAACAGGATTTTTCCTGTTATCTAAAAATTTTTTGCCCCTCCGGATTCCCCGCAATATCACTTGCACGCTCAACGGATTATTGGAGAGTCCGCCCTGACAAGGAAATCCTGTCCCGCTTTCTCATGGAGCTGGCGCATCCGGTATCCCGGCAATAGTGTAAATCCTGAACGCCAAGGAAAATATTTCCGGAAAGAACGGCAGCCCCGTACCGGATAGAAACGCAGGAACAGCCCTTGCCCATGCTCCAAAATAATCGCGTGGACAAGGGCGGCAATGCCAAATACCACGTTCGCAGCCTACCCGACTGACAGGAGACGGATTTTTCCATTCCATTGATGGATACAGCGATATTCCCCACCTGCAAGAAGACTAAAATGTGAAAAAATGCTTGCTCGCATGATAATGGCATATTAGTTACGTAATCAGTTACGTATTTAATAACGGAAAGATATGGATTTTTTCAATAGGACAGGTAAAATAGCCATTGGAAGCAGGCTGCGCATGCTGACGGATGCTGTGACGTCTGATGCAAGTCAAATTTATGAATTATACGGCATTGACATAAAGCCAAAGTGGTTTCCCCTGCTTTTCGTTTTAGCCGGCGGGAAAGAGAAAACAATAACGGGCATAGCTAAGGAAATAGGGCACAGTCATCCATCCGTGAGCAATATCGTTGGAGAAATGACGGCAAGAGGATTGGTGAAAGGCCTTGAAGACCAGAAGGACAAGAGACGCACCGTCATCGCCCTGTCTCCACATGGGAAAAGGGTTGCCGCCATGCTGACAGAGCTCTGCAAAGACGTGGAGGTCGCCGTAGAGGATATTTCCAAGGAAACGCGCCATGATTTGTGGAGAGCTATCGGCGAATGGGAAGACCGGCTCGCTGAGAAGAGCCTGCTGCAACGGGTCAAAGAAGCCCGGAAAATGAGGGAAAGGGAGCATATCAGGGTAATTCCTTACGAACCGTGTTACAAGAATACGTTTAAATCACTTAACGTACAGTGGATTACGCAACATTGGAAGATAGAACCGCACGATCTGGACTATCTTGATCATCCGCAGGAATATATTATCAACAAAGGAGGCTTTATCTTTGTAGCCCTTTACAGGGGAAAGCCCGTCGGAGTTTGTGCCCTCTGCAAAATGGATGACCCGGTATATGATTATGAACTGGCGAAACTTGCCGTTCACCCTCATGCGCAGGGCAAAGGCATCGGGGAAATACTTTGCCATGCAGCTATAGACAAAGCAAAGGACATGAAGGCGAAAATTCTTTTTCTTGAAAGCAACACCCTGCTCAAACCCGCCATACACACATATAAAAAGCTGGGATTCAAGGAACTTGCGGAAAATCACCCGGCATACGAACGCGGAAACATCCAGATGGAACTGAAGATAACGTATTGATATGGAAATCATAAAAAATAATAAAGTCATAGTTCGCAAGGAAGACGCATCGAAGAAAGTGTTCAAGGGCGTTTCACTGGATTCACTCGCTGTCGGAGAGAAATCAATGGTAGCAAAGATGTACTATGTGAAAGGCAACTTCGCCTCTACCCACCAACATCCGCATGAACAATGCGGGTACGTCATTTCAGGCGAATACCGCCTGAACATGGAAATGCCGGAGGAGAATATTGAAGTGTTGCTTCATGCAGGGGACAGCTACGCCATACCGGGCAATACGCCTCATTCCTTTGAGGTGATGGGAAGCGGAGAGGTTGTCGATGTGTTCACACCGCCAAGGGAGGACTATTTGTAAATAGCCGCATTTGGGGCTGAAGAAACTTCATATCAGCCTAATAAAACTAACGAGAGGATGTCGCCCCCCCTATTGCTGCATTCTGAAAGGATTATCCGGCAGCATACCGCACGCCGGCCAATTTATTGTCTCTGTTTTTCAACAAATTAGGCCAAACTGACAAAAATCCAATAAGAAAACCGCCCCGGTAACCGGAGAAAGACGCGGAACCAAGGCACCGGCTGATGCCGGACGATTTTTCCGCCAGGATATTTTCCGAACCGGGGCGGTCAATTACATCCCGCTCATCGGGAACAATGTATCCAGCGCAGCGTTCAGGGTCATCACGTTGACTACGTTTTCCCCCAAAATTCCGCCCCGGACGAAGTGTTCAGACACCAGTTTCCGGATTTTTTCCGGAGGCACTCCGCGCGTGGAGGCAACACGGTTCAATTGAAATTCCGCCGCTTCCGGAGAGATAAAAGGCTCCAAACCGCTGCCGGAAGCAAAAAGCATGTCCGCAGGGACAGGCGTTTTCTCCGGCAGACTGTGGGCTTTCAGCAGAGCCGCCCTGCGCTCCGCCACCGTCCTGACCAGCTTCCCGGAAGTCCAGGAGAGGTTGCTGGCTCCGGAAGGCATGGTAGCGTATTCTCCGGCAGAGGGCCGGGGCCAGAAATATTTGGCGGAGATAAAAGGCTGTGCGACAAGCTCCGAAGCGATAATTTCCCCCCGTTCATTCCGGATTAGGGAACCATGAGCCTGATGAGGGAAAAAAATCAGGCTGACCAGCGTAACGGCCAAAGGGTAAATGCCTCCGGTAATGACGGCCAGAGACAGAAACAGGCGCAGATTGGGAAATGTCCACTTCATGATAATTCAGCAGGTTAGGATTGGATTTTCAAACAAGGCGCCACGCATTGATGACCATATCAATAAGCTTGATGCCCATGAAAGGAGCAATCAGGCCGCCCACCCCGTAAATGAGGATATTGCGCTTCAGCAGGGAGGCCGCTCCCGCCGGACGGTAGGAAACCCCTTTCAAGGCCAGAGGAATCAGCGCTACGATGACCAGGGCATTAAAAATCACAGTGCTGAGAATGGCGCTTTGCGGGGAATTCAGGCCCATTATGTTCAGGGCGGAAAGAGGTCCACTGGCCATGCCGTCAGCCACAAAAAGGCCGGCAAACATGGCGGGAATGATGGCAAAGTATTTGGCTACGTCATTGGCGAAGGAAAAGGTGGTCAGCGCGCCGCGGGTAATCAGCATTTGCTTGCCGATTTCCACGATTTCAATCAGCTTGGTCGGATTGCTGTCCAGGTCCACCATGTTGCCCGCCTCCCGGGCGGCCTGCGTTCCGGTGTTCATCGCCACACCCACATCGGCCTGGGCCAGGGCGGGAGCGTCATTAGTTCCATCCCCGGTCATGGCCACCAGGCGCCCGGCAGCCTGTTCCTCACGGATGCGCGCCAGCTTCATCTCAGGCGTCGCTTCCGCCATGAAGTCATCCACGCCGGCTTCCGCCGCAATGGATGCGGCAGTCAGGGCATTGTCCCCTGTCACCATGACAGTCCGTATGCCCATGGCCCGGAGCCGGGCAAAGCGTTCCCTGATGCCGCCCTTGACGATGTCTTTCAGATAAATGACTCCCAGCACGTCTTTTCCCCGGGCCACTACCAGCGGCGTACCGCCGACACGCGCGACATTCTGCACCATCATTTCCACCTCCTGCGGGAAAGTTCCGCCCCGGATTTTCACCCACTGCGCCACGCTTTCCGCCGCTCCTTTCCGGATGGAAACGGCCGGACGTCCGTCATGCTCCGCAATATCCACGCCACTCATGCGGGTGGAAGCGGAAAACGGGATAAAAGCAATATGGTCCGCGTCCATATGGCGGCCCCGGATTCCAAACTGTTTTTTAGCCAGCACTACGATGCTGCGGCCTTCCGGCGTTTCATCGGACAGGGAAGCAAGCTGGGCAGCTTCCGCCAGCTGCAGGTCATCCACACCGGGTGCAGGCAGGAATTCGTTCGCCATTCGATTGCCGAAGGTGATGGTTCCGGTTTTATCCAGCATCAGCACATCAATGTCCCCGGCTACTTCCACGGCGCGCCCGGACACAGCCAGCACATTCCGGCGCACAAGCCGGTCAATGCCGCTGATACCAACAGCACTTAACAATCCGCCGATCGTCGTCGGAATCAGGCATACCAGAAGAGAGACCAGGATGGGCAGGGAAATACGGCCCTCCGCCCTGAAGCCAAGCGTCCGGGCAGAATCCTCAATGTATCCGGCCATGGCGGGAAGGGAAAAAACCACGGCAAGAAAAACAATGGTCAGTGCCACCAGCAGGATGCCCAGAGCGGTTTCATTGGGCGTTTTCTGCCGGCTGGCCCCCTCCACCATGGAAATCATGCGGTCCAGGAACGTATGGCCCGGTTCCACGGTAATACGGATAACAATGCCGTCACTGATTACACGGGTTCCTCCCGTTACAGCGCTGCGGTCCCCCCCGCTCTCACGGATGACCGGAGCGGATTCCCCGGTAATGGCGGATTCATCCACGCTAGCGATGCCTTCTATCACCTCTCCATCCAGGGGGATGATATCCCCGGCCTCGCACAACACTTTGTCCCCTTTGCGCAATTCGGAAATGGAGACGATTTCCTCCGTTCCCTTGTCCGTCAGCAAACGGGCGTTCACATAAACGCGCATTTCTTTCAGAGCGTCCGCATACGCCTTTCCCCGGCCCTCCGCCAGCGCTTCCGCAAAGTTGGCGAAAAACACGGTGAACCAGAGCCAGAGCGCGATTTGCAAAGTAAAGCCGAAGGGTTGCCCGGCAGCCAAATCCCTGATAAGGGCAATCGTTGCCATCAGAGCGCCGGCAGCCGTGATAAACATCACGAAGTTTTTAGACAGGACGCGCGGGTCAAATTTGCGCAACGCATTCCGGAAAGCTGTTTTCAACACGGCTCCGTCATACCAGGATTGACTCTTTTTCTCCTTCATGATCATAAACATCCGGATTATCGGCGAATACGCCTTAAAGCATGGTTCCCGAATACAAGAGCAAATGCTCCAGAATAGGTCCCAGAGCCAAGGCCGGGAAGAAGGTGAGGGCTCCTACAACCAGCACGACGGCTACCAGCAGAACCATGAACATCAGGTTATCCGTCCCCATGGTACCCTGGGCCGGCGGAGAAATTTCCCTGGATGCCATGCTGCCAGCAATCATCATCACCGAAATAATGGTTCCGAAACGGGCCAGCAGCATCGCCAAACCGCCCAGCAGAGAATAAAAAGGCGTATCCCCTACAGCCAGACCAGCAAAGGCGCTTCCATTATTCCCGGCCTGGGAACCGAAGCAGTACAGGATTTCCGTCAGCCCGTGGGGGCCGGCATTGCAGATGGACGCCCGCCCGGCTTCCGTAGCGGCGGCCAGCCCGCTCATGACCAGGACGGCCATGCCGGGGAGCAGGACGCCCACCATGGAGCAGCACACTTCCCGGGCTCCCATTTTTTTGCCCAGGAATTCCGGGGTTCGCCCCACCATTAAACCGCACAGGAACACGGTAATCATGGCAAACATCAGCATGCCGTACAAGCCGCAGCCCAGACCTCCGAAAATTACCTCACCCAGCAGCATATTGAACAGGGCAATGCCGCCGCCCAGCGGGGACATGCTGGAATGCATGCAGTTCACGGACCCGTTGGAAGATGCCGTCGTAGCGACGGACCAGAGGGAACTGTTCGTAACGCCCAGGTGCACTTCCTTGCCTTCCAGCATTTCCATGCCCGGGAAAAGCGGGTTTCCCGCATGTTCCGCCCACTGGGACAAGACAATGGCCGCCACAAGCAGAATCATCATGGCTCCGAAGATAATCCACCCCTGCCTCTTTTTTCCAATCATGACGCCGTAGGCGTATGGGCAGGCGCAGCCGGCCAGAAGCAGGGAAATCATTTCAACCATGTTGCTGAAGGGCGTGGGGTTTTCAAAAGGATGTGTGCTGTTGTTCCCGAAAAAGCCGCCGCCGTTTGTTCCGAGCTGTTTGATGGCTATCTGGGATGCCGCCGGGCCACTGGGTATCATCTGTTCCACGCCATCCATGCCCGGCACGGCAATGGGTCCGTCAAAGGACTGCACCACACCCTGGGAGACCAGCAGAAGAGCAATGACCGTGGAAACAGGAACCAAAAAATACAACGTGCTGCGCGTCAGATCCGTCCAGAAGTTCCCCAGAGTAGAAGCGCATCTCCTTTCCAGCCCGCGGATCAGGGCGGACATGACGGCAATTCCCGTGCCGGCGCTGACGAAATTTTGCACGCCCAGCCCGGTCATTTGAACAAAATAACTGACGCCTTCCGGCCCTTCCCCTGAATAGAACTGCCAGTTGGTGTTGGTCACGAAGCTGATGGCCGTATTCAAGGCTATATCCCACCGCATATTTTCCGTTCCGGCGGGATTCAGAGGCAGCCATTTCTGGCACAGCAGGGAAAGAAAAAGGACGAGGAATCCAGCGGCGTTAAACAAAAGAACGGCCGTCAGATACTTTTTCCAGTCCATTTCGCGGGTGGGGTCCACTCCGGCCATATGGTAGACGCAGCGCTCCACGGGACCCAGAACCGGGGAAAGCCATGTCTGCCTTCCCATCAAAACACTTGCCAGCCATTTTCCGAGAAACGGGGTGAAAGAGACCAGTATGCCTATGAACAGGACAATGATTAACAAGTCGTGCGAGGACACAACGCAACTCTACGCGTATTCTGGAAATTCCGGGTAGTTAACAAAGGGCCTCCGGACATTAAGAAATTATTAATTTCTCTCCGGAAGCCCGTTTTTTAACGCCGATGCGCCGTTAAAACTCCACGCCCAGGCGGAATCCCACCCAGAATTCGTCTCCGGCATCCCTGTGACGCAGCACCGTAGCCGCCTGGGAATAATTGACGGAGCCGGAAAGCGTATAATGTTCTGCAAACCGCCACGTCACACCCAGGCTCCAGTCAATGCAGTTGGAGCCGTCATCATAGTCCACGTTATAACCGCCGTTGTACCCGTACCTGACCATGGGAACCACGGTCACATTTTCCAGGGGGGACCACTCCAACCGCACAAAGGCGCTGTAATAGGCTTCAAAATCCTGGTGTTCCACTTTCACCTGGGTTTCCGCTCCTACAGCCAGCCAATCCGTTACGGCATAGGAGACCGTCAGCGCCGGATTGGCCACATTATAATCCTGCGTAAAATAGAATTGGTGCTCATACCAGGGATTGACAGTCCACTTCCCCAGATTCCAGGCGTAACCCAGAACCAGGTCCAGTTCATCGTAATTGGCGGAATCTCCTCCGGCATACCAGGCGCTGAACGTAAGATTCTTCCAAGAAATGCTCGGAGCCACTTCCCAGATGCCGCTGCCCGGCAGGCAGTCCAGACCTTCCGTTACGTACTTGCTGGACCACCCCGCCGAGAAGGAAAAGGCCCAGTCCGCGTCTGTGGAAGGTATGGCGGCCTCTTGCATGTTTGTCAGGGAGGCTATCGACGGAGAAACCGTTTCCTCTCCTGCGCAGACGGTTCCTGCTATCATGGCGCAGCCCAGGGCTGCGGCTCCTACGTTTCTTGCGTTGTACTTAATCTTCATAAAGACGTATTGAATACGTCTTAGAGCCTACACAGCATGTTGAACTGCGTGAAGTTAAGTCATCTTCTCCAACCGTTATGAAAAAATATATTTTCCGGCTGCCGCAGATAATGCGCCGCTATTTTTTCCAACCCAGTAAAACGGGACAAGGGCTACTCGGCTCCATCCGCCACAATTCTGTAACCCAGGCCGGATTCCGCGCGGATAATGCGGTTTTCCGGATCGGAATCCCCCAGCTTCTGGCGCAGGTGGGCAATGTGCACCCGCAGGTAGTGTGTGTCCTCCTCATGCTGGGGGCCCCAAATTTCACGGAGCAGCTGGCGGTGGGTCATCACCTTGCCCTGATGGAGCAGAAGCAGGCGCAGAATTCCGTACTCTTTGGAGGTTAAATGAATTTCCTCTTTCCCCTTCTCCACGCGCCGGGAACTCAGATCCACGACAATGGGACCCAGCCGGAATACGGACGGCTCACGGTCCGGACGATTGCGCCGAAGCATCACGCGCAGGCGCGCCAGCAATTCACGGCCGCTGAACGGCTTGGTCAGGTAATCATCCGCCCCGGCATCCAAGGCATCCACCTTTTCATCCTCCCTGTCCCAGGCCGTTAGAATCAGGATAGGAACCTGAGTCCACTCCCGAAGCTGTTTCAGCACTTCCAGGCCGTTAATGTCCGGAAGCCCCAGATCCAGAATAATGGCATCCGGCCGCTTCAGCGCGGTCTCACTCAAGCCAAGCTGCCCGTTTTCACACTCGCGGACATGGTAGCCTGCGCCGGTCAGCGTCAGGTTCAGAAGACGGCGTATCTGCCGTTCATCGTCAATAATCAGGATATCTGCAGGAAAGTTGCTCATGAGGCAGGAGGAATTACTCTTCAGGAACACTATCGTGCTCCACCAGGGGAAGGACAAGCCGGAAACATGTTCCGGCGGAAACGGGAACCAGGGAGACGGCACCGCGCTGAGCTTCCATAAACCCGCGCACAATGGGGAGCCCCAGGCCCAAACCACCGGGCCGCGTCGTCCGGAAGCGCTCAAAAATGGTTTCCGCCCGTTCGGGAGGAATGCCCGGCCCCATGTCATGAATATCCAGCCAAACCTGGCCGCGCACGGGGTCGGCACCACCTTGCAACGTAACAGAGGTTCCCTCAGGAGTATGTACGCAGGCATTCAACAGCAGATTGACCAGTACCTGTTCCATCAGGGAAAAATCCGCCTTCACCAGCGGATAGTCCGGAGGCAGGGAAACAGACACGGGATGATTCCGGCGTGCTTCCCTGGTAGCAGCCAGAGCCCCTTCAATAACATCCCCCAGATCGCACCAGTCCAGTTTGGGTTTCAAAGCGCCGGATTCCAGGCGGCTCACATCAAGCAAATTCTTCACCAGGCGGCGCAGACGACGCGCGGCCAGCAAAATTTCCCCGTATTCTTCCCGCTCCTCCGGTGCGGACGCGGCACGTCCGGCCAATTTTTCACAGCCGCCCTCAATCACGGCCAAAGGCGTTTTGAACTCATGGGAAACGCTGTCCAACAGGGATCGGTGCAGTTTTTCCGATTCTTCCATAAGCCGCGTACGCGCCCGTTCCGCCCTCAATTCTTCACGCTCCAGCGCCATGGCCAGCTGCGCTCCCATGCTTTCCAGCAAATCCTTCTGCCCGGCCGTCAAGCACTCCCCTTCCTCCGGCCTTACGCCCAGTACGCCCATGCAGTGCTCCCCGGACATCATGGGAAGGTAAAACCCTTCCGCTACCGGGATCGTATCCGTAAACCTTCCCGCAGGGCGGCGGTGTTCCATGCACCAGACTGCCACGCTCCATTCCTTCTCATCCATGGAGTACTCTCCGCCGGTCTCCCAAAGTCTCAGCTTGCTGCCGCTTCCTTCCGGCGTCATGACAGCCAGACGCACCCCCATAATCTGGCTGATCTGCCCCGCCGCGACGGAAATGAGGGAAGGCACGTCCGAAGCGGAACCAATGGCCCGGGAATACAGGAACAGGGCATTGGTCTTTTTTTCCCGTTCCCGTTCTTCCCGCTCGCGGATCCTCAGGCGGGAAGTGAGCCGTCCCGTAGAAAGGGCCACCAAAAAGAAAAAGAAGCACATCAAGGCGTCCTCCAGCCGCTCTATTTTGAACGTCATCACCGGGGGAATAAACAGCAGGTTCCACAACAGGACGCTCAGCGCCGCGGCCAGAAGCATGGCCCAGCGGGAACGGATGAAAAAGCCCAGGCCCACTACTCCGGCCAAATACAGGAAACCGGGAGCAAAATAACCAGTAAATGCGGAAACCAGCAGGCCGGCACCCGTGACGGCCGCTGTCACGCCTGCGGCCAGCCAGTAATCCCGGCCATCTTTCTCCGTTTCCCGGTGCCAGCTCTTCCAACGGTTACGGCCCGGTCCCGGAGCGGCGGGAACCACGTAAATATCAATCTGGTCGCTTCCCTTCACCAGCTTATCCACCAGGGATATGGGCCGCACCAGGCCCCACAGGTAGCTTTCCTGCGGCTTGCCCACCACAATTTGGCTGACGTTTCTTAAAAAAGCCATACGGAGCAGCGTTTCCGCCAAATCGGAACCGGGCATCACGATCACTTCCGCGCCCAGCCGCCGCGCCAATTCCAGATTGGCATCCAGCCGCTGCTGCTGTTCAGGGGGCAAGGGCACGCCCGTATCCACGGAAAGGGCTATCCACGGAGCATTCAAGGCATAAGCCATGCGGCGCGTCCAGCGTACCAGCCGGGCGGAAAACGGGCTGGGGCCTACCGCCACCATCAGACGTTCCCCGCTGCGCCAGATGGAGCGGTCCCCGGAAATGGTACGCACCTCCGTCAGTTCATGGTCCACCTTCTCCGCTACGATGCGCAGGGCCAGTTCCCGGAGGGCCGTCAAATTGGACTCCTTGAAAAAATGCTCCAGAGCGGCGGAAGCCTGGGGAGCGCTGTACACTTTCCCCTCCCGAAGGCGCGTCCGCAGCTGGTCCGGAGTAATATCCACCAGCTGGATGCAATCCGCCTCCGCCAATACGGAATCCGGCACGGTTTCCTGCACGGGGGCGGTTGTAATATCATGAACGGTATCGGAACGGCTTTCCAGATGCTGCACGTTCAGTGTAGTGTAAACGTCTATTCCCGCGGCCAGCAAATCCTCCACGTCCTGATAGCGTTTCCTGTGGCGCATTCCCGGGACGTTGGTATGTGCCAATTCATCCACCAGAATGAGCTGGGGCTTCACGCGCAACGCCTCCTCCAAATCAAATTCCTCCATTTCCACTCCCCGGTAAACCATCTTTTTCATGGGGAGGCGCGGCAGCCTGCCGATGAGCCGCATCGTATCTTCCCTCCCATGGGATTCCGCCACGCCGATAATGACTTGCACGCCCTTGTCCGCCGCCTGAATGGCCGCCTCCAGCATGGCGCATGTTTTGCCTACTCCCGGCGCCATGCCAAAGAAGATTTTCAGCAAGCCGCGGCCGGGACGGGCTTCCTCCCTCCGGATGGAGGCCAGAATCCTGTCCGCCCGCTGGCTGTCCGAATGCGTTTCTGAAAACATGAAAAGAGGAATCGGAATGATATCCGGCTTGAATGTTGGAATCAACCTAATGGAAGAACGTTCAGGGCGCAAATAAAACAACCCGGAAAAAACATTAAAATTTTATTAAATCCTCCCCCCTGTTTTCAGGCTCTCCCCACCCTTTCCTCTGCCAAGCATTCCTGAAATCTTTTTTTCATGATTTTCCCCTTCCAGGTTCCGCACCGTATCTCTACTACCTTGCCTCCGTTCTGTTTTTCCTGTGTCCGGCCATTGGAAGTTACTGTTCCGGAAGCAGTGAAAAAAGCGGCGGCAGCCTTTTCTGACGCTTCAAATCCCGGGTCGTCCCCCGGACAAACCTGAAAGCTTCCTCCATCCGGGAAAAAGTCTGACAAATGAAAAACGGGAATGTTTCCCCCTTTCCTAATTGACAAACGATTTCCTTTCTTCTTAATGGGTTAATATTTATCAATCCGGTACATTGTCTGCCAGCCTCTCTCTGCGCATGCGCGTTGCTTCCGGCAACAATCGCCTCTGCATGCGGAAACGGCTTACAGTACGCCCTGCGGCTATATCCAGACAATCCTGTACGCCAAAGCAACGGGGTATCTGGGTGTAGGGGTGCATCCGGAAGCCTTGGTACAGCATACTCTTGAAGAAGGCAACATTACCATTTCCGGTAATAAAGTCACCATCACGAATCCGGACGTTAATTTCAACGACCTGATGAATGAAAACTCCGCCTATGTGCCGGTTCTTCACTTCGGCAATGAAGTTATAGCTCTTCCCTTAAACAGGGATGGTTGGAAAAAGCCGGGAGCCAGCTGGATGAAGTATTCCATTAAAGTGGATGACCGCCTTCTTTCTGATTTGGTAAGCAAGGGCACTCCCCCCGATTCATGGCAAGGCACGCACTCTGGATGATATTCTTGGAGAAGACAACCAGTTTGACCTCAAGGATGTTTCCAACATCCCCTTCAGCGGAGTTTTTTCCATTTACTACGAATCTTTCAAGACACCTTCCTATATCACGGTGTCCAGCAAACATTAAATCAACAAATAACCAGCCATGTTCTACCGCTCCCTTTTCACCAATGCTTTCACCGCCTGCGCTCTCTTTTCTGGAGGAATTGCTTTAGCGGAAAGTTTCAATATCAGCAATGACGATCCCTCCGCATATTCCCTAATCAATTCTCTCGGGGAACCGCTGAATAAATGGCGGCGTCGCTGACGGCAGATTTAACTTGTCCGGAGATTACTCTTCTTCCCTGACATCCCCGGTTTATCTAATGGTGACGGGACAGGACGGAGAAACAGCTCTTTTTGTCTTTAAAGACGTATCCTGCGACAGCCACCATGAGCTTGCTGGGTTTGACGGCCCTGATGGTACGCCGTAAACGGAAATAGAAGCTTCCCTTTTCATCAACCCCCTGTACGGGTATTTTCCGTACAGGGGTTTTTTGTTCTGCCAATTGTTCATCCTCCATCTTCTTCTGCATTTTTCCTCCAGGAAACCCATGGAGCCCGGCAATAAAACGCCCCGCGCACTCGGAAAGAGCGGCGGGGCGCCTGTTCAAACGGTAAAAACCGCAGGAGTTATTTCTTAACGGGAATGATATCCAATTCCGCTACGGCGGCGTAATCCCGCCCCTGCGTCTCACTAAGGGCGGAGAAGCGGAAATAACGCGCCTTGACGGGAGCCTGGAATTTCACTTCCTGTAGGTCAGCGCTGTCCGGGAAAGATCCCTTGGCGGCAGGCTGCCATTTCTCTCCGTCCGTGCTCACGTCCACGGAATAATCTTTCACGCGGCCATTGCTGCTGCCATCCTGACGTGGAAGATAAGTGATTCCGGAGAATTCCCGCTCCTTACCCAGGTCCACGGCCAGTACATGCGGATGTTTGGTCACGGTTTTATTGTATTCAGAGTGCCAGAAGGTGCCGGGATCACCGTCAATGGCGAATTCGGCGTCCGCTTCGCCCTGCTCCTGGCTGGTTACGCTCTTGACCGTATACTTGTCCGTGCGGGTCAGCATGGTCATATCCAGCCGGGCCGCAGGCACGCGGATTTCCCCCTTGTAGGACTTGGCGGTAATGGGCCGCATAAAGAAGGACATCGGGTAGGGCTTGTTGGCCTTGATGATGTCCCTGCCCATGGGGCCGGGACCGCAGGAAGCACCCCCCAGGCCGCGCGTGGCGGAAGAGAGAACCAGCACGGTTTTATCCGTCGTCTTCGGCAGTTCCACGGGGTGGTTTGCCAGGATCAAATCCGTGGTGGTATACGGAAGGGCGGAGAAAGCGAACGGTGCGCCCACGGAACCGAAAAGCAGGCCGCTCCCCTTGTCGTCCGTAACGGCCACCCAGCGGGTATCCTCATGGTTGCCGCAATCCTGCGGTCTGCCGTACGGGAAGAAAGAATCCCAGGCTGTCGTTTTATACACGCCCAGAGGCATGCCGCTCTTGCGGTCCGCATAGTTTTCTTCCGGCCCGCGGCCGTAATAGGCTACGTTGTCCATATTCGCCGGCAACTGGAGCTCGTATCCCAGGCGCAGCAGCTCCAGGGGATTGCCGCGCGGAAGCAGCACGGACTGGCAGACGACCGTTCCATCAGCGTAAATAGTCCATTCCAGATTATTGATGAAATGGGTGTTCGTATCGTTCAGGGGTTGCTTCCTGGCCGTGATGGTGGTCTTGGTATCGCCGTAGCCGCTGATGTTTTCAGCCTGTTTGCCGCTTACCTTGATGGATTGCTTGACGGTGACGCTATTGCCGTTATCAATGGCTTCGTAACTGAGCAGTTCATGCTTCAGTTCACGGAGGCCGTTAGCCATGCTCTTGGCCATGACGCCCGGCTCATTGCTGGAGGCGGCGCGCAGGGCGTTCACCGCCATGGGCGTTTTAAACAGAGGCTTGCCGTTTACCGTGAACTGGGCCAGTTCCCCGGTGGCCGCGTCAAACTGCACGGAAAAATCCTTGCCGGAAACGGTATGCTTGTCCGTGCTGAGGCTGACTTTGCCCGCAGGAGCCTTGAACGCAGGCAGATCTCCCTGCACGGGAAGCTGGAGCTGGTCAAAGGCCAATTCATATCCCTTCTTGGCCCACTCCCTGTCCTTCTTCAGCTTGTAACTTATGCGCAAGGCATACTCCACCCCCGGTTTCCGGTTTTTCAACTGGGGAATGTCCGGAATGGGAACCACAATCTTTTCTCTGGGACCGGCCGGAGGCGTGTCCAGCCTGCCTTCAGCCACTACATTGCCGTTTTCCGTGAGGGTCCAGGTAATGTCGTATGGAGAAAGGTCCGTAAAGAAATTCTTGTTGAAAATGGAAATCCTGCCGTCGTCCGTCAAAGATGTGGAAATATTCTGATAGACGTGCTTGACTTCAAAATAACCCGGTTCCGGCGTGCGATCCGACAGGATGGTGCCGTTGAACACAAACTGGCCGCTATTGGGATGGTCGTTGAAATCGCCGCCGTAACAGAGCATCTTTTCTCCATTCGGCAGGGTCTTGTACAAGCCCTGGTCCACCCAGTCCCAGATGGCGCCGCCCATAATGCGGTCGGAAGACTCAATGGCCTCCCAGTAATCCGCCAGGTTGCCCATGGCGTTCATCATGTTGTGCGCGTACTCGGAAATATAGTAGGGCTTGGGGAAATCCTTGTTGCCCGCCATGGAACGCGTCCAGTCCACGGACGGATACTGGTTGGACCCCAGGTCCACAATGTCATTATTGCGTTCGTAGTGGGTGGGGCGGGACATATCCCTGGCCTTCACCATCTTTTCCGCACTGCGGAAATTCTGGCCGGGGCCGGCTTCATTCCCCAGGGACCACATAATCACGCAGGGATGGTTCTTGTTGCGCTCCACCATCGCCATGATGCGGTCCACATGGGCCGGCATCCACTCAATGGGATGGGAAAGGGACTCCTTGCCATAGTAGTAGCCGTGGGACTCGATGTTGGCCTCATCCTGCACGTAAATGCCGTACTTGTCACAGAGGTAATAAAAATAAGGATCCGCGGGATAATGGGAACAGCGCACGTGGTTGATATTGGCGCGTTTCATCATCCGCACTTCTTCCTCCATCTGCTCCGGAGTCACGTAATGCCCTGTTTCCGGATGGCTTTCATGGCGGTTCACGCCCTTTACCTTCACCGGTTGGCCGTTTACCAGGAACACGCTGTCCTTAATCACCACATTGCGGAAACCCACGCGGGCGGAAACCATTTCTTCCGTCTTCCCGTTACGCTTCAGCGTCAGTACCAGGGTGTACAGGTTGGGATCCTCCGCAGACCATAGCCTGGGTTTGGAATAAATGCCCAGCAGGGAAGTTTTAAAATCCTTCATGCCGGTAATGCGCAAGGGCTTTTCCAACACGCCGTCATATGGCGCATCCTTGGGCTTGACAGGTTCTACCAGCTTGCCGGCAGCGTCATACAGGGCCATGGAAACCGTGCAGCCGTCCATCTTTTCCGTTGCCGGAAACAGATTGCGAACATCCACATCCACCTGAAGGCGCCAATCGCCGTCCACGGTCCCCGGTTTGGCATGGTCAATATTCAAAGCCCAATCCCTCTGGTCCACCGGATTGGTCTGTGCGAAAAAGTCGCGGATGTGAACTTTCGGCAGCGCAAAGATGGAAACATTGCGGAAAATGCCGGACAGACGGAACATGTCCTGGCATTCCAGATATGCTCCGTCGGAATGACGGTACACCTCTGCGGCTACCACGTTCTCCCCCTTCTTAAGGTAGGGGCTGATGTCAAAACGGGCCGGATTCCGGGAATCTTTGGAAAAACCTACATACTGCCCGTTAATCCAGAGGTAGAAGAAGGAATCCACTCCGTCAAACTGCATGTACACTTCCCTGCCGTCCCAGTCCGCAGGCACTTCAAAAGTGCGGCGGTAGGAACCTACGGGATTCCGTTCCTTGTAGGACGTATAATTTTTGTTGGAAGGCTCCTTCATTACATAAGGCCAGGAGCGTTCAAAGGGATACGGCTGATTGGAATAAATGGGGGTGCCGTAACCCTGAGTCTGCCAGGAGGAAGGCACCTTAATCTCCTTCCAGTCCTTTACGTCGTAATCCGGCTTGTAGAAATCAGCCGGGCGGCTTTGGGGATCCTTCGCCCAGTGGAACTTCCACTGACCGTTCAGGGACCTGCGCCATTTGCTGTTTTCAGGCAGCACTTTCAAGGCGGACTGCAAATCGCTGAAAGACGCGAAAAAGGCGGTTGGAGCTTCCTTATTCAAATGCAGGTTCTGTTCCTGTTCCCATTCCAGCCCTGTGGGGGCTGACGCGGGGGCGGAATCGCCCGGTGCTCCCAGGCCGCACATGGCGGAACCTACCGCCAGCGCGGTACAGGATAAAAGCCAGGATCTGGTCGTTCTCATGAAATCAATATGTGTCGGAGTTGATATGCACAAACGGATTGTCCTGTTACATACGAATCCGCAATTCTAATTCTAACAGCAAACTTGCCCTTTGCAAGCTGCTGTTGCGTTTATGAACGGCCTGCAAACGCAGCCGTTAAAAAGTATGCCGGAGCTGGAGAACGCCCACACACTGCATAGATTCCTGCTGGGTGTACTCCTTGGTCATGTAATGCAGGCCGAAAAGCAATTCCGAGCGCTTGTACCGGAGGCCGAAACCATAACCCCATTCTCCCACTACAGGATACTTGTTCACATACTTGGGGGAAGAACGAAACACCGTACCATCCAGATACAGGTCATGAGCCACGGCTCGCACGGCAGCATGAATATAACCGTAATACCCCCAATTGGAAACGGGCATCCTGTTATAAACGAAAGGAGGCGCTGCGCTGGTCGCGCCGCGAATGCTGTTCTCCGGAGAAGTATTGCCCAGATTATAGCCGAAGCGGAAGGACATGCCGCCCCCCGCCTGCACCTTCACTGTGCCGGCGTCCGCATGCCAGTAAGCCAGGGCATCCGTTTCAAAACCGGAGCCGTAGCGCTTCTCCAGTCCGCGCAGACGGTAATACCGCTTGAAAAACAAATTGGCGGTCATCTCTCCGGGGAGCTGGTTGGCCCAGCCGGGCCATTGCTCCATACCCCACAGCTTATGAATAAAATGCTGGGAACCTTTCGCCAGGGAATTCGTGCCCGTGGTACCCAGCTGCAATTCCAGGGAATTGGCCCTGTCTTCATTCTTAACCAGGGAAGTAAGACCCAGCGTCAGGCTGCCCACATAGGGGTGCTGGTTGTAGATGGGATAGGTGGCCTTCTGCTCCGGGGTGTACATGAGCTGGGTCAGATCCAGGCCCCACTGCTGGCGCAAATTGGGAGAACCGTCCATCCCCATGAACCGGCGCCAGGAATCTGAAGCATTCGTACCTCCCAGCACCGTCCCCAGCATGCCGGAAAAAGTCTGTCTCCGGGATGTGGTGCCGGACATCCAGGCAAACCGGACGCCGTTGGTATAATTGTCATCATCCCCCACGAACATATCGTTTTCCAGATGAAAACTGATAACAGAGCCCTCCTGCGGCGCTTCTATCTGCTGGGTTCCCGCCTGAAGGAAACTCACCGGCAGCAGGGCGGCGCACATGCACAAAGCCGTACATTTCATGCGGGGCAGTTTGTGCGTTTCACTTCCGCGTGGCAAGGAAAAATCAGGCATGTCCTGCGTTTGCACTTTTCAAAGCCGGCAAATATCCACAAACTTCATCCGTTCCGCCACAGTCCCTTACACCATGATTATTGACACGCACTGTCATCTGGCTTCCGCTCAATTCGACCAGTCCCGCAGGGAAACCTACGTCCAGCATGCCCTCCGGGAAGGCATTGACCGCATGATTACGCTGGGGGCGCGGATGGATGACTGGGAGGCAAACACGGCATGGGCGCGCCAGTTTCCCGGCGCGGTTTTTTGTGCGCTGGGCATCCATCCGGACGATGCCCATGACGCCCCGGCAGACTGGGCGGACCAGCTTTTCCGGAAGGCGCAGGACGTTCCCCTGGCCGCCATCGGGGAAACGGGTCTGGATTACTTCCATGGGGCGCCCCAAGGCTGGGAGACGGAACAATTCCACCGCCTTCAGCAGAATATGCTGGAACAGCACTTTGATTTGGCGGCGAGCCTGGGCCTTAATATCGTCCTGCATACGCGGGACCGGAAAGGCACCGCGAGCTTTGAGGACGCCTTGGCGATTGCCCGGAACTACGCGGGCCGTGTGCGTCCCGTATTTCACTGCTTCATCGGAAATACCGCTCAGGCCATGCGGATCTTTGACGAACTGGACGGCATGGTCTCCTTCACCGGAGTAGCTACTTTTAAAAACGCGCCCGTAGTGGCGGAAACTGCAAGCTGGTGCCCGGAAAACCGTATCATGCTGGAAACGGACTCCCCCTATCTCAGCCCGGAACCCCTCCGGGGCCGCATGAACGAACCCGCCCATCTCATTCATACAGCCCGTTTCATCGCCGCTGCCAGAGGAATGAACCTGGAAGATCTGGCCCATGTAACGACCCGAAATGCGGAAACCTTTTATAATCTGGGCAAGGTCTGAAAAAAAATCCCGACAATCCGCGCTACCGCCTTGAATCCGAAATCATAAATTAGTATGAACAGGGCACACATGAAAACGCCATTCATTTTAACCTGCGCCTGCGCTGCCGCGCTGGTATTCCCCCTCTCTTCCTGCTCCACCCAGAATTCCTCCACGGCCGGTTACGACACTGCGGAACCGGCCAGCGGCGAAATCCCGCCGTGGATTGCGGAAAGTTCTGATCCCGCTTACGAATCCGGCCATTACAGCCCGGTTCAGAGTTCTTCCAGCTACGCTTACAATCCCCCCGCCAAGCCTTCCGTCACTAAAAAATCATCCGCGCGGAAGAGCACGGCCGGCAGCAAATCCTCCCGCAGCACGGCTGCCAGAAAGAGCTCCTCCCGTAAATCCGCTCCCAAGGCCCGCACCTACACCGTGAAAAAAGGCGATACGCTGGGAGCCATCGCCCGCAGGAACGGCACCTCTGTCAAAGCTCTCAAGAGGGCTAACGGCCTTAAGTCCGATCTGATTCACATCAACCAGAAGCTGACAATCCCGCGTTCCAAGTAATCCGGGAAACCCCTCCCGGTTTCACCACTTATGAAGCCTCTCTTTCTCCTGGCCGTCTTCCCCGTGGTTCTCATGGGGTGGATGTCCTGTTCCCGCTCCGGCACGGGCCATGCGGCCCTGCCGGATCCGCGCACCGTGGACAAATCCGTCCCGGAGTATAAAAACCCGTTTCATCCTTCTACGTACGCTCATTTCGTGGCCCGCAAGGACTACCGGAAAACGTACGACGTCTATAAGGACGATACCTTGTTGAACCGCCAGCCGAAAAAATCCCGAAAAATCTTCGTCTGCCTGGACGAACAACGGGGCCAGTATCTGGTGGACGGCTTGGTCGCCATGGACTTCCCCCTCTCCTCCGGCGTAAAAGCCTATCCGACCAAAACGGGGGACTACGCCGTTATCTCCAAAAAGGAAGACCATACTTCCAACCTCTACGGCAAAATGTACGATGCCGAAGGCAAATGCATCAACTACAATGCCGAATCCACGGATCCCGTACCGGAGGGAGGTCGTTTTGACGGCTCTCCCATGCCTTATTGGCAGCGTCTTACCAATGCGGGGCTGGGCCTGCATGTAGGGGAA
>ULWH01010884.1_pt1 | contig 21833 bp, 20 predicted proteins | sample 1960201 | NCBI WGS metagenome assembly ULWH01 (sample SAMEA4835808, study PRJEB28245) | human gut metagenome | biome: gut microbiome; material: fecal sample | place: Denmark | collected 2008
AGCCCGGAATGTCCGTGTTGCCCAGTTCCGGATACGCGGCGATGGCGGCGGAGGCGTGGCCCGGCATTTCCACTTCCGGAATGACGGTAATGCCCCGGTCTTTGGCATACCGCACCACTTCCCGGATTTCATCCGCGGTATAATGGCCGGAGTAGGGCGTGCCGTCTGCCTTGTTGCGGTTGCCGATGACGGGGGATTGCGCCCGAGTGCCTCCCACGGTTGTCAGCCTGGGGTACTTGGGGACCGGGAGCCTCCATCCCTGGTCGTCCGTCAGGTGCCAGTGCAGGGTGTTGAATTTGTACCTTTCCATCAAGTCCAGGATTTTTTTGATGTCCCGCACGGGCATCATGTGGCGGCAACTGTCCATCATCAGGCCGCGCCATGAGAAGCGGGGCCGGTCCTCCACATCCAGCCTGGGCAGGGCCGGATCTCCATTCCTGTCGGCAGCGACGCTTTGCACAAGGGATTGAAGGGCATACAAAGCGCCATTCACAGAAGCGGAGGCAATGGAAATGGAATCCGGCGTTACGGCAAGGCGGTAGCCTTCCCTGCCCAGGGACGCGTCTTCCGTAAAGATGATGTCCGCTTTGTTTTTAACCAGAACCGTATTGATTCCATTATCGCGGAAAATCCGTTCCGCCTGTCTGGAAAGCGGATTTTCTTCCGGGAGTCTGACGCCGTTTTTCAGGGAAAACCCGCTTTCTCCGGTTTGGACGCGTATGGCGGCGGGCAAGGGAATGATATGGGGCGCTTCGAGAACCGGAGCGGACGGGGCGCCCCAGCAAACAGAAAACAGGCTGAAAACCATGGCAGAAAAGGTACACTTGGAAATCATAGCGTACGTAAATACGCGGCATTTTCCGGAAAATTTCGTTTCGAGGTTATTTTTGCAAATGCAGAGAAAACCGGCACATGAAAATAGCGATGTTGCGTCCGGGTACCTGTGAGAGGATCTGCCCAGACGGGGATAAATCGCTTCCCTTGCATCAGGGGGAAATAGATTGAGCTTGATGAGAGGGGTGGTGAGCGTTTTTGGCAGCATCTGTCTCAAAAAAGCGGAGGCGGCAGCATTTTCTGCTGCCGCCACTCGGCTATCCTGCTGCGAAAACGGATGAAGGCATCAGAAAGCGGCGCGATACGCTCCGTTAGCCTTGGCCGTTACCTATTCCGGATGTTTTGGGTTTTTGTAATTAACTGTGCCCCGTGCTTTTTAATACTAACTCCGAAAAGTCTTTGAAACTGTCTCCTGTACGTGATTCGTTATTTTCCACCTGTTGAAAAAAACAGTTAGGAATTTCTTTCCGTTTCAAGTTTTTTGCAATACACGGTGCACACCCTTTATCATGTCTGGTAGGGTGTAACGGGCAATCCAGATTCTTACAGGTACAAAAACTGCTTAAACTCATTTTGCCATCTTATTGAAAATGGAAACAACATATTCCGCAACCGCGCAATCCTGCTCTTCCGTTCCTCCGCCCACGCCAATGCCCCCGGCAATCTTCCCGTTCACGAACAACGGATAACCTCCGGCAACCAGGGTAATTCTGGAGTCATTTGTTTGAATTCCCATAAGAGGTCCGCCCTCAACGGAATAAGCAGCTAGGTCTTTTGTTTTGCACTGCGTAATTGCTGCCGTGTATGCTTTTCCCGGCACAAGGGTAATGCTTAAAACCAACGCTTCTCCATAACGCCGGTATGCCCTAGGCAATCCATTTTCATCACTAATGGCAAAGCTGATGTCGATTCCTATTTCTTTGCTTTTTTCATGTGCGGCAGCACATAATTTATCACACAGCTCATCTGTTAATATCATTGTCATATTCTCCATGCTTTGATTTTTCTGAAAGAGCACTTATTTGCTCGCAATGCCATTCTAGCAGGAGGTACAGGCTAGCCGCTTGCCTGTTTCTACGAAAAAATAGCCTATTTCTTCAACCGGATTCGGAGTTCCGATATGTCTTCTTTAGGCTTTAATCCAAACATTTTCCGATAATCCCTTGCAAATTGAGAAACACTTTCATAACCGACTTCCAGAGAAGATTCTGTTACGTTTCTGCCTTCATCCAGCATTAATCTCCGCGCTTCAGTCAATCGCAGTCTCTTTTGACATTGCAGAGGTCCCATCCCAACTGCGTTTTTGAATTTCTGATGAAAGAGGGATACGCTCATATTGCGTTTTTTCGCCAGTTCTTCAACGGTAAAGGAATCACGGAAATTTTCCTTAATCCAAGAGTTTGTTTCGTAGATTTCCCCGGATTGCTGAATATTGATGATGCTCTGTAAAAAATGGCTGCCGCAGGAGCTGCACAGAATATAAAATATGATTTCACGTTTAATGTGCTTTTCCATAAACGCGCGTTGAACAGGTTTTTCATTAACTGAAAATAAGCGATAAATGGAAAAAATCACATGGTTGTCAGATGATGACGTCACTTCATCGCCAAGCCTGGAATTCGCGATCTGCTCCGCAAGGTTTCCGTCTAAATCAAGCAGAACGGATATAACATCATTCAGTGTGAGTTCCATTGCAAGTGCCAGAAAGTATCCATTCTCCGAAAATGTTAGAACGTGTCCGAGCGAAGGAGTATCAATTTTGGATATGGAATATTGCCCCGGCATATAATCCATGATTCCGGATGGAGTAAATAATCGGACAGAACCGTCAAGCACTATATAAATATAAAAGTTCTTCGTTCGCGGCATATCAATCTTTCTTTTCGTAGAAAGATGAATTGATAAATTCGGAAATTTTGTTTTATTGTTTCCTTCTTTCAAAGGGAACGTATAAATCAGGTTGCGTAATTTTTCAATATAGCACATCATCGTTTCATTCGTATTAGATTACTTCCCTGGTTATTGATTCTGACATTTAGATTATTTTTTAGAAAAATCCGGAACAACAGAGAGATGGTCCTGTTTCTGAGGCGCACGGACGTTGTCTTAAAAGATAGGGAAAAAGGAGCGTTCTCATAATGAGGCTTTTTGCTCAGGAACAGTATGGAGCTTGGGCGCCTCTTATTTTCTGTATTTCTTTTTACCGCATATAAGCGTTACTCTTGTACCGGGCAAATTATTACGCCGCATGAATCGTCAAACATGCGGATTTTATTATTACAGCGCGCGGAGCGGCGTGATTTGGATAAAAGCGGGAATGCTAATGGGCGCCGCTGTGAAACGGAACCTGGCAGGAATTTTAATTTCCGGGCGTTGGCCTGGGTGCATCTTTTTTAAAAGCGTTCATAATTTTGTTGAAGATATCCGTATTTTCATAAATGCCGGTAAAAGCGCCGCTTCCCGCGCCGAAGGCGTACACCGGAACAGCCACGCCGTCATGACTGCCGGAACCGAACCGGGCCGTTATTTCCCCCTTCTCCCGGCTGCCTCCCGTGAGCGCGAACGCGCCTGTGTTATGGTCCGCCGTGATGACGACCAGGGTGCCGGGGTGTTTGGAGGCCCAGTCAAGCACGGCTCCTGCAGCCCGGTCAAAATCAAGGAGTTCTTCCATCATTTCTTCCAGGTTGTTGCTGTGGGCTGCCTTGTCAATGTTGGACCCTTCAATCATCAGGAAAAACCCCTTGGGATTCCGGGAAAGGGTATCCAGGGCTTTCAGTGCGGCTTGGCGGAAAACGTCGCCCCGCTTGGAGGGAGGGGGAAGATTCCCCGGAGCGGTGACGGCCAGCGTTTTTCCGGGGGGCAGGGCGCCGGCTTCTTCCCAGGTGCGGGCGACGCGGTATCCCTGCGCCTGCATTTCCTGGAAGATGTCCCTGCCGTCCGGCCTCTGCGTGAAGTATTTGCCGCCGCCGCCAAAGATGAAATCGGCGCGGGAACGGGGGTAATCCCCAATGATGCCGTAGGCATCCGATCTTTTTTCATTATTGGCGCAGAAAGATGCCGGGGTGGCGTCATTCAGCTCGCAGGTGGCGATAACGCCGGTGGATTTGCCCATGTCCGCCGCCTTGTCCACCAGGGAATCCAGCCTGTTGCCCCTGGGGCATACGGCGACTCGATGGTAAAGCGTCTTGGTTCCCGTCGCCATGGCGGTGCCCGCAGCGGCGGAGTCCGTGACCAGCTTGTCCGCGCACCATGTTTTGGAAATGCCCGTAACCGGACAGTTCTCAATAAATAAGCGTCCTCTGTTGGCTGCCCATGCGGCGGAAAGGTGGTGGATGCCCATGCCGTCTCCAATCATCAGGATTACGTTGGTGACGGGAAGGCTGCGGTCAGGTTCCGGGATTTCCGCCACCGGATAGGGACGTTCCAGAATGAAACGCTGGTTTTCCGCCGCCGGAAGCAGGGACGGAGTAAGAAGGAGGGCAAAGGCTAAAAGGCGCAGCGGAGAAGTCATGCAATCACTTTCCCGTTTGCGGCGGAACAAGTAAAGAGGAAAAAACATGCCGGTCCCGTATGGAACCGGCATGAACCGTTCAAAAGGGCTTATTTGGCGTCCGCCTGTTTTTGCAGGATGTCCCGGATCTGTTCCAGAAGGACGACGTCATCCGGCTTGGGAGCAGGGGCGGCCGGAGCTTCTTCGCTCTTGCGCCTCAGGGCTCCAATCAGCTTGATGGCTACAAAGACGGAGAAGGCGATGATGAGGAAGTCAATGGTCGCCTGAAGCAATTCCCCGTATTTTAATTCCACATCACCCAGCTTCAGCACCAGGTATGCCAGGTTGACCCCGGAAGTAAGGTAGCCGATGATGGGGGTAATGATGCTGGAGACGAAGACGGAGACGATTTTGTTGAATGCGCCGCCGATGACGACGGCCACCGCCAGGTCAATAACGTTCCCTTTAAGGGCGAATGCCTTGAATTCTTCCAGAAAGCCTTTGAGGTTGAAAAAATGAGCCATAGTGGATTATTGCTGGTTGCGGTGGTTATTCTGACTTTAAAATGATAAAAGAAAAGAAAAATGAATGGTCGCCGGACAAAGATGTGACCGTCTTCCGGGGTAAAATGCGGGAATCATGACGTGGCTCTCAAAAAAATCATTTACAGACGGGGCCAGAAGAGCAAACTACGCCCATATTACCTTAACTTATGAACACAGAAGAAAAGCTCAACCAGTACGTACTTCATTCCTATGGCCGTTATCCCATGGCTGCCGTCCGCGGAGAAGGCTCCCGACTGTGGGACAGCACGGGGAAGTGCTATCTGGACTTCTGTGCCGGCATTGCGACCTGCGTGCTCGGGCACTGCCACCCTGCGGTGACGCAGGCCCTGCAGAAGCAGGCCGCCACCCTGGTACATTGCTCCAACCTGTACCAGATCCCCCAGCAGGCGGATCTGGCGGAATTCATCGTGACCAAATGCGTGGAGCGCCCGGGGAAAATCTTTTTCTCCAACAGCGGCGCGGAATCCAATGACGGTTTAATCAAAGTAGCGCGCCGTTACGGGCACCGCAAGCCCCAGCCGGACGGCAAGCCCCGTTATGAGGTGCTCACGTTCAACAAATCCTTCCACGGAAGGACGCTGGGCAGCATGTCCGCCACGGGGCAGGATAAAATCAAAATCGGCTTTGACCCCATGCTGCCGGGATTCCGCCATTTGCCTTTCAACGATCTGGAAACGGCCCGCGAAGCCATCAGGCCGGAAACGGTGGCCTTCATGCTGGAGACCGTCCAGGGAGAAGGAGGGGTCAACTGCGTGACTCCGGAATTTCTGCGCGGACTGGCGCAGTTGTGCAGGGAGCACGATCTTCTGCTGCTGATGGATGAAGTGCAGTGCGGCTTTGGCCGTTGCGGCGACATCATGGGATGGCGCGCCGTAGCTCCTGATGTGGAGCCGGACGGCGTTTCCTGGGCCAAGGCTCTCGGCGGCGGTTTCCCCATCGGCGGCTTCTGGATTTCTGACCGTGCCATTGACGGCCAGGGTACGGAGCTTTCCTCCATCATGGACCCCGGCTCCCATGGCTCCACGTATGGAGGCAACCCGCTCGGCACTGCGGTAGGCCTGGCCGTGCTGCGGGAAGTTGTTTCCCAGGGGCTTCCGGAGCGGGCGCGGCGCCTGGGCGCGGAAATTCGCAGGGAAATAGAATTCTGGAACCTGCCTGTTGTCCAGGGCGTGCGTGGCCTGGGCCTGCTGCTGGGCATTGGCCTGAACCCGGAAATGGTGGCCGCTCCAGAGGGCAAGACGATCGCCTCCGTAGTGGTGGAGGCCCTGCGGCAGGAAGGGCTGCTTTCCGTTCCCGCCGGGCCGGAAACCGTCCGTTTGCTGCCGCCGCTGAATGTCAGTGAAGAGGAAATCCAGCAGGCTCTGGCCATCATCAGACGCGTGCTTAAAACGTATGCCAAATAGAATACAGCCCTTATTTGCTTTATTGTTATGAAGGAAGAAGCCATTAAAGCCCCCGGCAGCACGATAAAGCAATATTCCATCATGCTCCAGAACCGGGTGGGGGCCCTGACCGCCCTCCTCGGCCTGCTGGACATGCACGGCATTTTCTGTCTGGGATTCAGCATGCAGGACTGCCATGAGGCGACTATTGCGCGCCTGATTGTCAGCGATCCGGAAAGGACGTCGGAAATTTTTCTGGAGAAAGGTATTTGCTATACGGAGTCCGGGGTGCTGGTGGCGGTGCTCCGCCATGGCCCTGCAGACCTCAAAAAATGCCTGGATGCGCTGTATGCCGCGGAAATGAACGTCAACTTTCTCTATCCCCTGTTGCCTTGCGTGGGGCGGGGGTCTCTGGTGGCTCTTCACGTGGAGGATCTCAACTTCGGGCGCACCGTGCTGAATTCCAGCGGCATCAAAGTCCTGTTCCAGCAGGACCTCAGCCGGTAGGAACAGCCGTTTTCCCTTCTTCCCCGCAGCCCTGTTCAAGAGCGTTTTCTCCAAGCGCCTCAAGGGGTTGCCCGGTTTTTTTCGCCTTGACGGGAGGGGAAAACATGGTATGGTACGGGCCGCATGGCAAAAGTACCCGTAATCAATCTTCGCAAGGGACACGCGGTCAATTACAACAATGACGTTTGCGTTGTAGTCAGCATGGAGCACAAGTGCCCCCCCCGCATGGCTTCCTATGTGCAAATGAGCATCCGCAGCATTTCCACTAAAAAGGTGTATAATCTTCGCCTGACTTCCAATGAATCCCTGGAAGGCGTCAACCTCGCCCGTGAGGAATATGAGTTCAGCTACATTGACGGCATGGGTTATCACTTCATGAATCCGGATACATACGAAGACATTACCGTGTCTCCGGAAATCGTGGAACCCGTCAAGGATTATCTGATGGAAGGCAATATCTATATCCTGCTTTTCACGGATGAAACGGTCGTTTCCGTGGAACTCCCCGCCGCCATCACCATGGAAGTGGCGGAAGCTCCTGAAGGCGTCAAGGGTGACAGCGCGAACAATGTTTACAAATCCGCCACGATGACCACCGGACTGGTGGTGCAGGTGCCCCTTTTCATCAAGCCCGGTGAAAAGATTTCCGTAAAAACGGAAGACGGTTCCTATCTGGGCCGCGTAAACTGAGTAGCCCCTCTTTCCGTTATTTGAAGAGCCCCGTCCGGTTTTGTCCGGATGGGGCTTTTTTCATGCCGGAATTCCGCAGGAAAAGACCAGAGGCCGGGCCGGAGTGAAGGCTTTACTTTCAGAGGCGATTCCGGTAAGCCATTCCATCAGATTATTTTATGCCATGAAAAATCTTATTGTTTTGTTGTGGATGGGGCTGCTGGCCGTTTTTCTGCCGGCAGACGGCTTTTCCGCTGTAAGGCTGGCCTGTCTGGGAGACAGCATTACTGCCGGGCTGGGAGTCAGGAAAGAAGAGTGCTGGGTATCCCGTACGGCGGAGGCTCTGGGCAAGAGGGCGGAGGTGGGCAACTTCGGCGTATCGGCCCGTTGTCTGCTGTTCAAGGGGGATCGCCCTATTACGCGGGAAAAGGCTTATCGGGATGCTTTGGCGTTCCAACCTGACATTTTATTGGTGGGGTTGGGCACCAATGACAGCAAAAAAGTGAATTGGAGCCATAAGGAAGATTTTGTAAGCAATTATAAGGAAGTCATTGCAGAATTCCGGAAGCGGAACCCCAGACTGAAAGTGTACTGCCTGCTTCCTGTCCCGTCACAGGAAGCCAGGGCCGGGGGAATCAGCAGGGAATGCATAGAAAAGGAGGTTATTCCTCTTATCAGGCAGGCGGCGAAAAGCACCGGATCCAAAGTGATTGATCTCAATAAGGTGATGCAGGGCCGGGAAAGCCTGCTGGCGGACGGAGTGCATCCTAACGCAGAGGGCCATGCTCTTATGGCGGAACATGTCCTTCTGGTTCTCAAGGGGAAAGCTAAAGAATAACGGCTGGCTTCCAGTTTCCGAAGGATGGAAACTGAGGGACAGGGGCATCATGCCTGTGGGGGTATTTTTGCTCCGGCTATCCCATGCGCCGCAATTCCGGCTCTTTTTCCTGTTTCCGGAAAAGGACGGTTACTTTTCCGTCCGGTATGGAATGGTTCCCTTATGGGGGGAGTCCTTTTTCTGGTAAATGCGAACGTAGTCTATTTCATATTTCTGGGGAAGCGGCAGTTTGCCCAGATCTCCGCCGGTGGCGCCCAGGGCCAGGTTCAGGATGATGTAGTGCGGCTGACGGAAGGGGTTGGCGATTTCCTTGTAAGAGGCATTGACGGTATTATCCAGAGGTGTCCTGTTCAGCAGAATATCATCCGCATACAGGCGCACTTCCTTTTCATCCCAGTCCATACGGAAGACATGGAAGCTGTCCGCCCAGTCCGCGTGTTTTTCCTGAAGCCATTTGAGCGGCGTGTAAGTGGTGCTCCATTTGCCCACGTGTTTTTTGGGGGAGCCCCAGCAGAGATTAGCCAAATAGGTGGACTGGTAGTACTCCATGATGTCTATTTCCCCGCACATGGGCCACTTTTCCTTGACGCCCAGGGTCCAGAAGGCAGGCCACATGCCTTCCCGCGGGCTGAATCTGGCCCGGATTTCAAACCGGCCGTACAGCCAGGAAAATTTGCCGCGCGTCGTCAGGGAGGCAGAGGTGTATTCCGCCTCTTTCCGTGTCGTCTGCCAGTTTTTTCCCTCCGGATCGTAATGGGGATTGGCATGTTTTTCTTTCCTGCCTTCAATAATCAGCATGCCGTTTTTGCAATAGGCGTTTTCCGGCTGGTACCATTGCGCTTCCTTGTTGCGGACGAAACCGTGTTCATAATTCCATTTGGCGGGGTCCGGACGGCCGTCTTTGTCGAATTCGTCGTGCCAGACAAGTTCGTAATCGGAATAATCCGCTTTTTCCACAACTCTCTCCGTTTTTTTGACGCCGTCTCCGTGGAGGGTGTAAAGCTGGGCGTGGAGGGGGGTGGACAACAAGGCCGCGCTGGCCAGGACTTTGAATAAAGGAGGCATGTTCATGGGGGAAAATAAAGGTGTTTGTTACTGGTACGGGGCTGCGGGCGTTTTTTTGTCATTTTTTATCAGAAAGGGCTGAAGCCGTGAAAGCGGCTTGAGAAACGGAATAGATGTGTTAGAGCAAACTAACAGTATGGGGCCTTATCTGGACCCGGAACATCAAACATTCCGTTTTAATGACAATGGAAGAAAAGAACTATCTTGTTTCCGGCATGCATTGCGCCGGGTGTGCCGCCAAGGTGGAACGCGCCGTGGAGGGACTGGAGGGGGTGGAGCGCGTCGAGCTGAATTTGCTGACGGGGCGGATGACCGTTTTGTTTGAAAAGGCTGATTCCCCCGCCATGGAGCGGATAGCTCCGGTGGTGGAGAAAGCCGGCTTCCGCGTGGCGGATTGGAAGGAGCAGCCGCTTGCCGGAGCGCAGAAAGAGGAGAGGCAGGAACAGGAGGAAACGGGCGGCTCCCGCCTCGTCTGGTCCATTCTGCTGCTGGTCCCTTTGATGTATTTGTCCATGGGCCCCATGTGGAACTGGCCCGTTCCGGGAGGAAGTTGGGGCCTCTGGATGAATTGGTGGACGCAGTGTATTTTGACGGGCGCCGTCCTGTGGCTGAACCGGCATTATTTGATAAACGGCGTGCGGCAGCTTGTTGCGCTGTCTCCCAATATGGATTCCCTGATCGCCATCGGTTCCGGCTCCGCTTTTCTGTATGGGCTGTATTTGTTGGTTGCGGGGATGTGGCAGGGGTTCAGTGTGGATGGAATGGAGCTGTATTTTGAATCTGCGGCCATGATCGTCACCCTGATTTCCCTGGGGAAATACCTTGAACGCCGCTCTTGCCGGAAAACGAATGCCGCCGTAAAAGGGCTGGTGAAGCTGGTTCCCCAGGAGGCGCTGGTATGGCACGGCGGCGCGGAGCGCGCCGTTCCGCTGGAAGAAATTCGTTCCGGGGATCTGGTGGTGGTGAAAACCGGGCAGCGGATTCCGGTGGACGGCATGATTGAAGAGGGGCAGGCGGCTCTGGATGAATCGGACCTGACGGGGGAAAGCATGCCTGTGGACAGGACGGCGGGGGACCGGGTAATCAGCGGAACGTTCAACCGGGCCGGGTATCTCAAAATCCGCGCGGAACGCGTGGGCGGGGATTCCACGCTGGCCCGCATGATCCGCCTGGTGGAGCAGGCCGGCCAGTCCAAGGCGCCCATAGCGCGTCTGGCGGACCGGGTATGCTATTTCTTTGTCCCTGCGGTCATTGCCGTTGCTCTGGTGTCGCTGGTTGGGTGGATGGCCGCCGGGGAGGGTTTTTCCTTCGCCCTCGCCAGGGCCATTGCGGTGCTGGTGATTTCCTGCCCCTGCGTCCTGGGGCTCGCCACGCCTATTGCCATTATGGTGGGGACGGGCAGGGGCGCGCGGCTGGGCATTCTGTGCAAGTCCGCAGGAGCCCTGGAAGCCCTGAGCCGCGTGGATACCGTCGTTTTTGACAAGACGGGCACCCTGACGGAAGGGGAGCCGCGGGTAGTGGCCGTGCTGCCGGAGGAAGGTATGGATGCGGACGCGCTGGTGGAAATGGCGGCGGCTTTGGAACAGGGTTCGGAACATCCGGTGGGAAAGGCTGTTTATGAACACGCCAGGCTTCTGAATTTGCCCGTCCGCGCCGTGGCGGATTTGTCCGTGGTTCCTGGCCGCGGCATTGCCGGAACGGTGGACGGGGCGCCTTACGCGGTGGGCAATTCCGGATTCATGCGGGATAGGGGAATCTTCTGGAAGGAGGATGAAAGCCGCCTGCGGGAATTCATGCGGCAGGGCGCGTCCCCGCTGTATGTGGGCCGGGGGGGCAGCCCCGCCGGCGTCATCATGGTGGCGGATTCCCTGAAACCGGACAGTCGTGCGGCGGTGGACAGCTTGAAGCGGATGAACCTGCGCGTCGTCATGCTGACGGGGGACAACGCCGCCACGGCGCGGCACATGGCCGGAGAACTCCACATTGACGAGGTGGTCTCCGACGTGCTTCCGGATGAAAAGGCCTCCCATGTGATGAAGATGGAGGAACGCGGAGACAAGGTGGCGATGGTAGGGGACGGCGTGAACGACGCCCCGGCGCTGGCCTGCGCCCGGGTGGGCATTTCCATGAAGTCCGGAACGGAGCTGGCGATGGAATCCTCCGACATCGTGCTGATGAAAAGCAACCCCGCAGGCGTGGCGGAAGCTGTCCAGCTGGGCCGCACCACGCTGCTCATCATCAGGCAGAATCTTTTCTGGGCATTCTTTTACAACATCATCGGCATTCCGTTGGCCGCCGGGTGTTTATATCCCGCCTTCGGCCTTACGCTGAATCCCATGATTGCCGCCGGCGCGATGAGTTTGAGTTCCCTGTGCGTCGTATTCAATTCCCTGAGGCTGCGTGGGTTTACCCCACGCCTGGGGAGCTTGGGGAAATAGGGCGGTCTTTCCCCCAACGGCGTTTCCCGTTCAGGAGGGCTGCAGCAGGGCCTGGGCCAGCGTGCGTGCGTGGTCTCCGCCGCCGCCCAGCATGCGGACCAGTTCATCCACCCGTTCTTCATGGCTCACCTCCCGCAGGCAGGAGATGGTGCGGTTGCCCGCGGATGCTTTCTGAACCAGGTAATGATGGGAGGCCAGGGCCGCCACCTGCGGAAAGTGCGTGATGGAGATTACCTGGTGCCTGTTTCCAAGCTGCTGCATCTTGAATCCCACAGCCCGCGCCACTTCTCCGCCCACATTGGCGTCTATTTCGTCAAATACCAGCAGGGGGGTGGCATCCTTGTGGGCCAGGGCGCTTTTAATCGCCAGCATGATGCGCGCCAGTTCCCCGCTGGAGGCAATCAGACGGAGCGGCTTGGAGGGTTCTCCGGGATTGGGGCCAAACAGGAATTCCACCGTTTCCATTCCCTGTGAGCCCGGTTCCTGAAGGGGGGAGAGGTTCACTTCAAAGACGGCCTGGCGGAATCCCAGCTCCCGGGAGTGCCTGACGATGGAAGCCGCCAGCCTGGGCGCGGAGTCCTGGCGCGCTTTGGTCAGAGCCTGCCCGGCGGCGTCCATTTGCCTGCGCAGGACGGCGATGGAGGCCCTCAGCTCTTCCAGGCGTTCCGTGCGGTGTTCAATGCGGTCCAGGCGGCCGGCCGCTTCCTCCCTCCGGGAGCAGACGTCCTCAAAGGAGGGTCCGTATTTCATTTTCAGAGATTCCAGCAGGTTGATGCGTTCCTCAAGCTGGAAAAGTTCCCGGGGGTCGCAGTCCAGTTCGGCGGAATAATCCGCCAGGCGTCCCTCAATTTCCTTGAGTTCCAAATTCACTCCCGCCAATGGAGCCAGCCACGCGGCGGTGGAGGCGTCCATGCGTTCCAGCTCATGGGCCGCCCGTGTCAATTCCCTCAATTGGGTCCCCAGGCCGGGCACATCCGTTTCCTCCAGCATGGAAAGCATTTTGGAAACCTGTTCCCGGAGCCGGGTGCCGTTGCGGGCGCGCTGCCAGCGTTCTTCCAGCGTGAGCACTTCTTCCGGAGTGAAGGCGGCTGAATCTATTTCATCCACCTGGTGGCGCAGCAGTTCTATTTCCCGTGCGGTGGCCGCTTCCGCATGCTCCAGGTCATCATAGGCCCGGCGCGCATCCTGCCATTGCCTCCAGGCGTCCGAATAGACGTGTACCAGGGGAGCGTGCTCCCCGAAGGCGTCCAGCAGGGAAAGCTGCCTTTCCTGGGAGACCAGGGAGCGGTGGTCGCTGGGGCCATGCATGTCCACCAGGCAGGCTCCCGCTTCCCTCAGCAGATTCAGGGTGCACGGGCTGTCGTTCAGGAACTGGCGGTTGGCCATGGAAGAGATGAGGCGCTTGATAATCAGGTTGCCGTCTTCGCAGGGCGGGACGCCATGCTCGTTCAGGATGGCGTGCACGGGGGAGGATTCCGGCAGATGGAACACGGCTTCCACGCTGCATTGCTGTTCCCCGGAGCGGATGAGCGTTTTGTCCGCCCGTTCTCCCAGCGCCAGGCGTATGGCTCCGATGATGACGGATTTCCCCGCCCCGGTTTCCCCTGTGATGCAGATGAATCCGGAACTGGGTTCCCAGAGCAGCTGGTCCACAAGGGCCAGGTTTTTAATTTTCAGCAATGTAAGCATTCGGGCTTTGGATTTTGAATGCATTATGGCATCATTTGCTCTAAACGCAATCATGACCTCTGTGATGAACATTCTCTTTTTGGGCACAGGAACGTCCACCGGAGTGCCGCAGATAGGCTGCTCCTGCGCGGTCTGCACGTCCCCGGACCCCAGAAACAGGCGGTTGCGTTCTTCAATTTATGTGGAGGCCGCGGGCACCCGCCTCCTGCTGGATTCCTCCCCGGATTTGCGGCAGCAGGCCCTGAGGGAACATATCACGGATGTGGACGCCGTCCTTTATACGCATGCCCATGTGGACCACGTGGGAGGTTTTGACGATTTGCGCGCCTTCTGCTGGCGCCGGTCCGGCGGTCTGCCCATGTATGCTTCTCCCATGACGGTGGACGCCCTGCGGACCATGTACGGCTGGGCGTTCGTTCCTAAACCGGGGCGGAGCGGCTACGTCAGGCCGGAGCCTCACGAGGTGACGGCTCCGTTCCGTGTGGGGAACGTGCTGGCGACGCCCCTTCCGGTGCTCCATGCCGGGGTGGAGACATATGCCTATCTCCTGGAGGCGGAAGGCCGGAGCCTGGTTTACATGCCGGATGTGAAAAGCATCCCATCCCCGTCCCTGGAGAGGATGAAAGGAGTGGATTTGCTGATTATTGACGGACTGCGTTATCATCTGCACCCCACGCACATGTGCCTGGAGGAAACGTTGGCCGCCATTGCCGCTGTCCGGCCCCACCGCGCCGTGCTGACCCACCTGTCCCATGATATGGATTACGGGATTCTTTCCGGCAAGCTGCCGGAGAACGTCATGCCCGCGTATGACGGGCTGAGGCTGTCCCTGCCGTAATGCTCACGCTGCATGTTCATCAGGCCATGACTATTCCAGACAATTCTGACCGTCCCGGCGCGCGGATACCGTGCGAAACCAGAAACGTATTCGGCTTTTCCGTAGCCGTCAGTTCCGTGGAAGAGATGTCCGCTGCGCTGGCGGAACGCGCGCTGGAGGCGGAAGTTCCGTTTCTGGTGGCCGCGGCGGATGCCCATGTGGTAACCCTCGGCGTGCATGACCGGGATTACGGGAACGTGCTGGAACGGATGGACGTGATTTGTCCGGACGGTATGCCGGTAGTGTGGAGGCTGAACCGGAGGCTTTCTTCCGGGGAAAGGGAAGCGTTCCGCGTGAGTGGGCCGGATTTGATGGAAGCGTTGGTGCGTTCGAATGTGCAATATCCGGGATTGCGCCATTTTTTGCTGGGCGGGGATGAGAAGTTGCTGGAAGCCCTGTCTGGGGCCTTAAAGGAAAAATACCCCGGTTTTCAACTGGCCGGGGCGTATTCCCCTCCGTTCCGGCCTTGGACGGAGGAAGATCTGGAAAACATGCGGGAGGCGGTTGCTTCAAGCGGGGCCAATGTGGTATGGGTGGGGCTGGGCTGCCCGAAACAGGAACGGTGGATGGCGGAGCAGAAGGAATTGCTGCCCCCCGCGGTTTATGTGGGCGTAGGGGCGGCGTTCGCTTTCCATGCCGGTACGGTGAAACGGGCTCCGCGATGGATGCAGAAGAACGGCCTGGAATGGTTGTACCGCATTTACCGGGAGCCGGGAAGACTGCTCAAGCGGTACGTGAAGCACAACAGCCTGTTCGTGTGGTACGTGCTGACGGGCAGATGATGCCGTTTTTCCGGTGCGCGCCCCGGAGTTGAGCCGCGGGTTATTTTATCCTTGTGCCGTTTTCGTGCGGTCCTATCATGATTCCGTTTGAATCTGAACGGAAATGGAGGGCGCTTTTCCCTCCTTCGTCTTTAACCTTGTTTTTCTTATGTTCTTTCGCCGTATTCCCCGGAAAAGCTGGTATGAAAAAGCTGTGGAACGCGTTTTCAGGGACAGGAAGCTGTGTGCGGAAAAGCTGCTTTCCTTCGGTTTCGTTCGTGTGGAAAGCGGTTTTCTGCGCAGGGCGGCATTGCTGGACGGCCAGTTCTGCATGGAATTGGAAATACACGCGGACGGTTCTGTTCATGCAACGGTGCATGATGCGGACGAGAAGAATATCCGGCATGCTGCCCCGGGAACGGAGGACAGGTTGCGGACAAGAATGCTCCGCAGGGAATATGAGGAAGAACTGTGGCATGTGGCGGAATGCTGCTTTGAACCTGATTTTTTCAAGGCAGTTTCCGCCCGGAGCCTCATCGCGCACATCCGTAAAGCTTACGGGGATGAACTGGAATTTCTGTGGAGGAAGTTTCCGGGGAACGCAGTGGTGCGGCGGAAGGATACGGAAAAATGGTACGCCGCTTTTCTGACTGTGCCGCGGTTGAAGCTGGGGAGCAGTTCCAAGGAACGGGTTGAGGTTTTGAACCTGCGGGTTTGTCCCGGTGAGTCCGGGGTTCTTGTGGATAATCGCAGCCGTTTTCCGGCCTACCATATGAATAAGAAAAACTGGGTGAGCTTTTGTCTGGATGGAACCGTTCCCTTTGAGGAACTGGCTGCGCGCCTGGAAACCAGCCGGAGGCTTGCCGGAAAGTGAGCGCCTCCGGCGCAGGATGCCGGGAGAAACCGTCTTCCCGCCCCCGGATGGACGGACGGAAAGGGGGTCTTGACCCGGAAAGAGGCGGAGCCTACAGTAAGGGCATGAACATAGAAGAAAAAGCTCTGTCCACCTTCCGCACGGCGCCCTGGCGCCACAACTGCGCCCAGGCCGTCTGCGCGGCCCTGGGCAGAGAGGATTTGCTGGAAACCGTTTCCTCCTGCGGTACCGGAAAGGCTCCAGACGGCCTGTGCGGCGCCCTTTACGGGGCGCTGCTGTGTACGCCCATGCAGTCCAGGGAGGAGCTGAGGCGGCGGTTTGTGGAAAAGCTGGGCTATTCCCATTGCAGGGAATTGAAAAAAGAGGGGGCCGTGCCATGCCGGGATTGCGTTGCCTCTGCGGCGGTTCTGGCTTTTAACCTGAGGGAGTGAACGCAGAATGACACTGCCGGATTCATGGTTTTTCATGAAAAAAGAGTCTATTGGAATGAAACCAGATAGAATAACATCATGAAAAAATTGATCTATATGATAGCGGCGGCAGCCGTTGCGATTCCGGTGGTGGCCCTGGCCCAGGGAGTCTGCGGCAGCGGCTCCTGCTCCAAGGGAGACAAGGACATGGCTGAAGCCAAAGAGCACATGAAAGAGGGCGCCAAGGCTGCCAAGGACGCCGCCTCCGAAAAAATGAAGGAAGGCAGGCAGGCTGCCAGGGACGCCTATGAAAAGGGCAAGGAAACCGCCAAGGATGCTTATCAGGACAGCAGGGACGCCGTTGACCATGCGGCGGACAGGACTGCCGATAAGGCCGAAGCCGTCGGTGACGCTGTGAAAAACGGTTAACTCAAACGATGAACAATAAAAATATTTGCTTATTATGGGCGAATCCAAGGATCATATGAATAAAGGTTGCGGATGTGCGAACGATGCCGCTTCCGGCAAAATGGAGGAAGGCAAGCACAAGATGAAAGACGCCTGCGAAAGAGGCAAGGAAGCCGTCAAGGACATGGCTGAAAGCGTGAGCGACAAGGCCAAATCCATGATGGACAAGGATAAAAATGCTTAGTCCCGGCGGCGGTTAAAGCAAGCCGTTTCCCATTCTTCCTCCCGTGCGCGGGATGACCTCCCCTTGTCCGGATTTCCGGACGAGGGGATTTTTATGCGGGACGGTTTTCCGGGGAAGGGGTGTCCTGTTCCACGGTCTGGAGGGCATGCAGGCTGATTTTATGCCTTTTGCATAATTCCGCCACCCGGTTGCGTTCCAGCAAGATGGTTTTGCCCGCTTCCAGGGCGATTTGCCTGACGCCGCATTCCGCGCACGTTTCAATGGTGACGGGGCCGACTGTCGGGATGTCAAAGCGCATGTCATGTCCCAGGCGGGCCACTTTGGCCAGCGTGGACGGTTTGCCGTTGCCCAGTTCCCCTCCGCGGCGTATGCAGTTGTTGGTGCCTTCAATCGCTTCCACGGCGATGACGGTGCCGCCGTGCACGATGACGGACTGTCCGATGTGGAGACGGCTGATTTCCTTGGCCATCTGCATGCCGAAGCGGGCATCCTCCCATTGTTCAGGCGTGGGAGGAGGTCCGGCGATATGCCCCGGCTGCGGCATGTGCTCCTCCATGTAGGTGGAGGCCGGGAGGATGGTGAAGCCTTCCTTTTCCGCTTCCGTGATGACGGCCCCAAGCAGGGAGTCCGCATTTTTTTCCGGCATGCGCATCAATACGGAAAGGGCGCGGAGGTCCGGGCGGAGGGAGAGAATGTTCTTCGGATTGATGCCGCCGGCCATGATGACGTTCCTTACGCCGTGCTTTTTCAGGAAGGTGAACGGCTTGCTTATCTGGCCCACGCTGAATTCCTGGTAAGCGTCGCACAGGGGGATGACGGCGGGGTTGGTTTCCCCCTTGAACCCTACGGCCACGATACGCAATTCCGGCGTCCGGCGGCGTGCGCCCCGGACAATATATTCCGGATAAACGCCGTCTCCGGCTACCAGGCCTAATACGGGCGGGTCTGTTGTCATGCGGCGTGAAGCTGGGGGAATGGGGGTGGTTACAGGTATTCCGGGCGCTGGAGCAATTCCGCCACGCGCTTGAGCAGTCGGCCGATGTCCGCTCCGTCCACCACGCGGTGGTCTCCCGTAGCCACGATGTTGGCCTTGGAGATAGGAATAAACGCCTCCACTTCGTCACTCCAGACCGGGGTTTTGGTGACGGCCCCCACCCCCAGGATAATGGATTCGCTGGGCATGGGCATGGGCGCGGCAAAGGTGAGGCCGAAGCCGCCGAAGTTGGTAACCGTGGCGATACCGCCCGTGCTGTCTTCCGGAGCCAGCCTGCGGCGGCGCGCCTGGGCAATCAGCCTGTTATAGTCTTCCAGCAGTTCTTCCATCGTCCGTTCGTTCACGCGGCGCAGCACGGGAACCATGACGCCGTCCGCCACCTGGGCGGCGATGCCGATGTCAATTGTTTTGGGAGAAAGAATGTTTTCCCCCACCAGGTAGCCGGCGCATTCCGGGCTTTCCGCCAGGGCCAGGGCCAGGGCGCGGGCAAAGTACAGGGTGATGCCGGGCCGCAGCGGGGAATTTTGCCTGTGCTTGATGAGAGGATCCATGAATACGGGGCACCCGGCGGAGGCCAGCGGGCGCGTCCAGCTGCGGCGCATGGCGTCCGCCACGGCCAGCCGCATGGATGAGGCCTTGCGGTGCGGCCATTGGCTGACATATTCCAGGAATTCTTCCAGGTCGTCAATGGTGACGCGTCCGCCCGCCCCGGAACCGGAGATGAAAGCGATGTCGGAGGCGCTCATACCCAATTCATCCATGCGCGCCTTCATCCGGGGGGACATGTAGTGCGCACCCTTCATGCCGGCTGGTACGGGGAGGCCGCGCACGCTTGGCTGGACTTTCAGGTCCGTCCCGTTTTCCTGATAGGATTCCCCCGTCACCACGAAGTGGACGCCTGCGGGTTTTTCCTCCCGGGGAGGGGCGGCGGGTGCGGCCTGGGGAACGGATTCCGGGCTGGCCGGAAGGGACGGCTGGGTGGAATCTCCGGCTGGAGTCGCTCCGGAACGCTCAATTTCCTCTTCCGTGGCCTCAATCATGGCCATGCAGGCGCCGACCACGACGGATTCCCCTTCCTTGATGAACACGTCGCTCAGGATGCCGCCGCACATGGTGGTGACCCCCATGGTGGCCTTGTTGGTTTCTACCTCAAAGATTTCCTGGTCGGCTTCTACGGTATCGCCCTGGGCCGCCAGCAGGCGCAGCACGGTGGCTTCCGCAATGGAATCCCCGAGCTGGGGCATCAGAATGGGTACTTTAGGCATGATGGAAACTGGGTTGAATCAAATGGATAAAAGATGGCGGATGGAGGCGGCTATGGATTCCAGCGTGGGGCGGTGCGCCTTCCAGAGGTTGGGGTGCTGGGGGATGGGGGTATCCCGCGCGTTGAGCCTCTGAGGCGGGGCATCCAGCAGGTGGAAGCCTTCCGCGACAATGCGTGAAACAACTTCCGCCGTGACGCCCCCCCACGGAAAGTCTTCCCCGACAACCAGGACGCGGCCGGTGCGCGCTACGGAGGCGATAACGGTATCCATGTCCAGCGGGCGCACCGTCCGAAGATCCACGACCTCCACTTCATAGCCGCTTTCCTTCTCAAGCAGGTCCGCCGCACGCACGGCTTCCGGCACCATGGCGCTGTACGCCACCACGGTGGCATGCTTCCCCGTGCGGGCGATCCGGGCCGTGCCGAACGGAATGACCGGGGCTTCCCGGTAGTTGTCCTCCGCCTTCAGCCAGCGGTACAGGAACTTGTGCTCCAGAAAGATGATGGGGTCCGGAATTTCCACGGCCTGGCGCAGCATCCAGTAAGCATCCGCTACCGTGGCCGGAGTCATGACGTGCAGGCCCGGATAATGGGCGAACAAGGCTTCCAGGCTCTGGCTGTGGAAAGGGCCGGTGCCGGGGGTGCCCCCGCAGGGCAGGCGCACCGTGATGTTGGCGGGAATGCCCGTGCGGTAGTAATGGGTGGCCGCCATATTGACAATCTGGTTGAAAGCGATCGTGCTGAAGTCGGCAAACTGGACTTCCATAATGGGCTTCTTGCCCATGACGGCGGCCCCGGTCACCATGCCGGCCATGGCGTCCTCACTGATGGGGGCGTCAATCACCCGGTCCGGGAACAGCTCCTTGAGGCCCTTGGTCGCTTTGAAAGCGCCGCCGAAAACGCCTATGTCCTGCCCGTACAGAAAGACGTCCCTGTCTTCCGTAAGCAGGTCTTTCTGGGCGTCGTGGATGGCATCAATGTATGTTACGCTCATGGGAATATTCCGTTTGCTGGCTTAATAAGGTCTCCATACCGTGGCGTTCCAGTCTTCCCGGAAGGGGTCCGGTTCCGGTTCCCGCTGCGCGGTGGCTACGGCCAGCTGGACTTCATCGGCATACTGTTTTTTCAGGGCCGCCGTTTCTTCCGGCGTGAGCCAGCCGGCTGCCAGCAGCTGCCGTTCCGCGACCGCCACGGGGTCTTTTTTTTCATATTCCTCTTTCAGCTCCCTGGGGATGTAGGAGGCGTCGTCATGTTCCCCGTGCCCGCACATGCGGAGGGTCTTGGCAAGCACCCACTGGGGGCCCCGGCCTTCCCTCGCGTTATTGACGGCGGTCCGGAAGGTTTCCAGCGTGGCCATGAAGTCCGTGCCGTCCGTTTCATGCACGGTGAATCCGTAGCCGCGGCCCCTGTCCGCCAGGGAGGCTTCTCCGAATTCCCTGATATTGGGAGTGGAGTAGGCAAACTGATTATTGGTTACCACGAGCACCAGGGGCAGCCGCTCCACGTTCGCCATATTGGCGGCTTCGTGAAAAGCTCCCGTGGACGTGGTGCCGTCGCCGCAGAAAGCTACTCCCACGGGGCCGGGCAGTTTGCCGTCCAGGCGCTTGGCGAAAAGGCAGCCGATGACGAAAGCTACCGTGCTGCCCAGATGGCTGATGGGAGCCATATAGCCTTCCGCTGGCAGGCCCCGGTGGACATTGCCGTCCCGCCCTTTCATAAATCCCAGGGCGGAACCCAGGTAGGCGCGTGCCGCTTCAATAATCGGTTCCCCCCAGGCGACGCGCGCCGCCTGTTCCCGGATGAACGGAGCAATGACATCGTAGCCGGCAGTCAGAAAAACGCCTCCGCACGCGGCAATCGCTTCATGCCCGCGGCCCAGATAAACGCCCCCCGTAATTTTGCCCGCTTTGTAAAGGCTGGAAATTTTGGTGTCAAAGGCCCGCGCCAGCAACATGGCCTTGAAAGCCCTGACGGCATTTTCCTTTAAGTCCGGTTGTGTAGTGTCGCAATGTGCCACCCCATTATTTTATATGCTGCATAAGGAAATGCAATGCCATTTCATGAAACTGCCTGATACTTTATGTCCGCAGGAGCGGGGCTGCCCCGCAGGGCGGTTCCCGGCCGCCGGGAATGATTTTGCATTTTTTGCTTCCGCCGGCGGATGCGTGGAAATTTCCGGATTCATTTTCCACCCGGAGGCAGGCTGCACCTCAGTTCGAATTTGGGGAGTGCCACATCGTAATCATCTCCGGAAAACAATTCCGTTTCCATAACGATTTTATCATATTCCTGCGCAAAAAGGTCCGGAAAAACGCGGGGCGCCTCCGCAATGCCGCTTTCCTGCCTGATGGCGCAGAGAAAGGAGGCGGCGGGCAGACGCATGATTTCTTTCATCTGCCGGGCCTCCCTGCCGGTCACTTCCACCTCCGCATACAGAAACTGCTCCGTTCCTGCTTTCCGGTGGAAGGAAAGCAGGCCGGCTTCCGTGCCCAGCCGCAGCCGGCGGCGGGCAATATCATCAAA
>ULWH01015772.1_pt1 | contig 21406 bp, 12 predicted proteins | sample 1960201 | NCBI WGS metagenome assembly ULWH01 (sample SAMEA4835808, study PRJEB28245) | human gut metagenome | biome: gut microbiome; material: fecal sample | place: Denmark | collected 2008
AAAGAGATCTTCTCTGATGAGGTCAATAGGATCATCCACAAAACTTTAAAAAACTTACCAGAACAAACTCATCGAATATTCGAGATGAGCCGCTTCGAGAATAAAACCGTAAAAGAAATAGCGGATGAGACAAACCTCACCATAAAAGGTGTAGAATACCACATAACCAAGGCTTTAAAAGCTTTGCGTATCAACTTGAAAGACTATCTACCCTTATTTTATTTTCTTTTTTCTTAATTTTTTTCATTTTTCCACTAGGGATTTAGCGCACAGCGTTGTTTTTATAATAGAAAATAAATTAACAGACATTCATGGAGCAATTACTACAACGGTACATAAGAGGTAAGGTTTCCGAAGAAGAGAGACTGAAAGTAGTGTCATGGCTGGACGAAAGTCCTGATAACATGCGTGAATTTCTGGCTTTACGTAAATTATATGATATTTCACTTTGGCATACGGATACAGAGCAAAAAACACTTCATAAAAAATTCATTCCAACAATTCGACGTATCGCAATCGAAACACTAAAAATAGCAGCGATCTTTTTAATTGGAATCTTTGTTACTAAACAATTCGTAGAACAAAAGGTAGAGGATATACAAATACAAACCATCCATGTACCCACAGGTCAGCGAGCTGAGTTAACTTTAGCGGACGGGACACATGTTTGGCTCAACTCTCGCTCGACATTGAAATTTCCTAATAAATTCGGCACAAATAAACGGAACGTAGAACTTAACGGAGAAGGGTATTTTTCTGTACATCATGACAAAAAACGTCCTTTTACCGTACAAACCGAAAAATACGCAATTCATGTATTGGGTACCGAATTTAATGTTAAGGCATATCACAACAGTCCTTTATTTGAGACAGCATTATTAAATGGCAGCGTAGAAATATCTTCCTTAACTATGCCGAAAAGATTACGCCTAAAGCCGAACGAGATGGCGATCGCAAGTCAGGAAGGATTAAATACATCCCATATTCCTGACTACAACTACTTTAAATGGAAAGAGGGATTATTCTGTTTCGAAGACGAGTCGATCCAAAGTTTAATAGAAAAGTTACAGCTTTATTATGATATTAAAATTGATGTTCAACGACCATCCTTACTTCAATACCGTTATTCCGGCAAATTCCGTATCAAAGACGGAATTGACCATGTATTGAAAGTATTACAATTAAAACATAAATTCACTTATACAAAAAATGAAGAGACGAATCTAATCGTGATAAAATAAATATTTAGTCGTTAACCTTTTAAATACAGAATATAGAGAATGAAAACATAACAAACAATTAACAGCACAAATTACACAAAAAGGGAGATGCTGCAACATCCCCCTTCCGTAAGTCAGTACCAGACTTGCGAAAATAAATTCATTTAGTACTAACAAATAAGACATTACAAATGTATGAAAAAAATTTGTAACGGGCATTTTATGTCCCCTTTTAACACAGAAGACAAAACATTTCGAATAATGAGATTAACATTCATTGCATTATTTGTATTCAGTTTCAGCTTACTCGCATCCGTACATTCACAAACGATGCGCATCAATATCAATGCTAATAATGAATCTACGCATTCAATTTTAGAACAGATAGAACAGCAAACTGATTATTTATTCATTTATAATACAAATGAAATCGACTTAAACCGTAAAGCATCCGTACACGCTCAAGACCAAACGGTAATGGATGTTTTGTCACAAATTTTCAGAAACACGAATATTGGATATGCGATTGAAGGCAGTAATATCATGTTGATGAAGAAAGATGAAAAAGCAGAACAACAACAGGATAACAATAAGGTCTCAGGAACAATTACAGATAAATCCGGAGAACCTATTATCGGTGCTAACGTCGTTATAAAAGGAACAACTAACGGAACTATTACAGATATAGATGGTAATTATACGTTAGATGTTCCTGTTTCTGCCATCTTGCAGATTTCCTATATCGGATATTTGACACAAGATGTTCCCATAAATGGAAAACAACAAATCAATATTCGTTTAGTAGAAGATACGCAACAATTAGACGAGGTGGTAGTGGTTGGCTACGGTACACAGAAAAAAGGGGAATTAACTTCATCTATTTCCAGCATAAAAAGTGAAACATTCATTCAAGGTTCAGTGCAAGACGCAGCCCAGTTGCTTCAAGGAAAGGTTGCGGGACTTGGCATTGTCATGCCAAATGGTGATCCGACGTCTTCATCCCAAATTGTATTGCGTGGTATCGGCTCACTAAAAGGAGACCGGGTGCCATTAGTTATTGTCGATGGAGTTCCGGGTGATATGAGCACTGTTGCACCAGAAGATATCGAAAGCATAGATGTTATAAAAGACGGCTCAGCCGCCGCCATTTATGGAACCAGAGGAAATAATGGTGTTATTTTCATCACCACAAAAAAAGTGAAAGGAGAAATACCTGTAACTATCGATATTCAAGCCTATATCACTACCCAGCAAATCAAAAAAAGATTAGATATGATGGATGCCAATCAATATCGTCAATTAGTAAAACAAGGAAAACCCGGTGCTATTGATTATGGTTACGATACAGATTGGCTAGACCAGATATTAAGGACACCTATTTCGTATGTGACTAACGCTAGTCTACGCGGAGGTAATCGCAACTCTAATTACATAGCGAATATAAACTACAAATCCGGTCAAGGTATTATCAAACGATCAGACAATAGAATATTAACCACCAGATTGGAAATCAATCATTCTATGTGGGATAATTTATTGAAGTTTAATTTAAACATCATGGGTAAAGAACAAAAATATACAGCCTTAGGAGATGGCAAAAGCTTCAATGGGGAGATTTACCGAAATGCGTTAATCAATATTCCAACAGAACGTCCGAAAGATGATAACGGAAACTGGATTGAGCATCCGACAATGAACGGATATATGAATCCGGTAGCCGCACTGTATGAAAGCAATGGCGAGAATAAAAGTACCCAATTACGTACATTTGGAACCGTCACATTGACTCCCTTGGATGAATTTTTCGTAAAGGCATTAGTGTCGAGAACCTCCTATAATCAAACCCGCGGATATGCTGAAACTAAAAAACACATATCTACAGTCCGCAATGGGAAAAATGGGTTTGCTTCTCGAGGAACAACAGCTTCTATCGATAATCTGTTAGAGATCACAGCCCAATACAAAAATAATTTTGGAGCTCATAACCTTACTGGTTTAGCGGGTTATTCTTATCAAGACAATACCTATGAAAATTACTGGATGCAAAATTGGGATTTTCCATCGGATCAATATAGTTATAATAATATGGGAGCTGGAGCAGCTTTGAAAAGAGGAGAAGTTGAGGAAAAGTCTGAAAAAACCAAGTCTAAGTTAATCGGTGTATTTGCTCGTGTCAATTATAGCTTCAATGATCGTTATTTAGCATCTGTCAGTATCCGTCATGAAGGAGCCACACAATTCGGAGCAAATTATAAATGGGGAAATTTTCCAGCCGTATCTGTAGGTTGGAATATACATAATGAAGATTTCATGAGTTCATTACATTTTATCAGTAGCTTAAAAGCTCGTTTAGGTTTTGGTGTAACAGGCTCTATCCCTGAAGATCCATATATGTCATTAAGCCGCTTAACTAGCGATAAGAATCTTTATACTGGTTCTGGTTGGCTTCCTTCATTAAAGCCTTCAAGTAACGCAAATCCGAACCTACGTTGGGAAAAGAAAGAAGAATGGAATTTAGGAGTAGACTTTGGTGTTCTTGATAACCGTATTAGTGGAACTATAGACCTTTATAAACGTACAACAAAAGATATGCTATGGAACTATCAAGTAGCCACCCCCCCTTATTTATATCAGGAAATCCTCGCAAACGCAGGGACTATGCAAAATAAAGGACTAGAGATACACCTCAGTGCGATCCCGGTACAAACAAAAGAATTCTCATGGACAACTAGTTTTAATTATTCTACCAATAAAAATAAGTTGGTTGCCTTATCAAACGAGGAATTCCAATTAAAATCCGGCTATATAGAAGACGGTTGGACTGGTGAACCAATTCAACAATATACCCATCGAATATTTGAGGGAGGTGAGGTTGGTAACTTCTACGGTTTTAAAACCATTGATATAGATAGTGAAGGACGTTGGATTATTGAAGATAAAAACGGTAATCCAAAACCGATCTCAGAGCAACAAGCAGAAGATAAAAAAATTATTGGAAATGGTCTGCCCAAACACCTATTAAGCTGGGATAACAGTTTTACCTTCAAAAATTTCGACTTAGGTATAACTATGCGAGGTGCGTTCGACTATGACATTCTCAACTATCCCCGCATGTTTTATGAATGTCCTGTAAACTTGACCCGGGGAAATTTGCTTGCCACAGCTTATGAACCGAAGTACGGAAAGACTGTACTAAACGACCAACAGGAGCTTCAATATGTTAGCTATTTCATCGAAAGAGGAAACTTTTGGAAAATTGATAATATTACCATTGGTTATACCTTAAAACTTAAGAATGATTACTTAAAAAGAATACGTATATACGCAACTGGTAATAACCTATTCACATTTACAGGATACAGTGGATTAGACCCTGAGGTTAATACGCAAGGACTTAATCCCGGGTGTGATGAATTAGGCCGTTACCCTTCTACACGTTCCTTTACTTTAGGCGCAATGTTTACTTTTTAAAATAAATAAACTCATGAATACAATTAAAAAACATATAAACATCTTATTATTAGGTTGCTGTTCATTGAACTTTATTTCCTGCACAGACCTAACCGAAGAAATCTTCTCTGACATTACTGAAGATAGTTATAAATATGAAGCAGGAGACGCAACTAAAGTGGTTGGTGCCGCTTATACCAATCTTCAAGATTGGGGGTATTGCGGTTCCGGACAAGCTCCAATGCTGAGTCAAGAAATATGTACCGATGCCGCAGTGTTCCCCGCTAATGGTTCCGGTTGGGATGATGGAGGTGTATTTCGTAGAATGCATCAACATTCATGGAACTCCGAACAATTACAAGTGAATCGTTTATGGGAAGTTTGCTATTCCGGAATTATCTTGGCAAACCGGGCTATCAGCATTATCAACCAAGATGATTTTCCTTTTGCCGCTAATGAAAACAAGGCTACCATGATCGCTGAATCTCGAGCATTACGTGCTTTCTATTACTGGTACATCATAGATAATTTTGGAGATGCTCCTTTAGTCACGGAACCCACCTCGGAATTACCTATAAAAACATCCCGGAAGGATCTTTATGATTTTATAGTCAAAGAACTGAAAGAGTCTTTCAGCGATCTCCCAACAGAGAAAAATGAATCTAATTATGGAAGATTCACATTATGGGGAGCTAAAGCCCTCCTCGCTAACGTATATTTGAACGCAGAAGTATATACAGGTGATCCCCAATGGAATGCTTGTATTCAAGAGTGTGATGATATCATTAATTCAGGAAAATACAGTTTAGACATTAATTATAACGATCCATTTAAGGCACACAATGAAAACTCATTAGAAAATATATTAGTCATTCCTTATGATGAAATATTTGCCACTGGATTTAACTATCATTTAGCCGCCTTACACGGAGCAAACCAAAAAACGTATGATCTAGTTGGAAGCCCTTGGGGAGCTGGGGCCTATAAAGGAATACCTCAATTCATCGACACCTATGATCCAGATGACGAACGTTTAAATGCGACTTGGCTAGGAGGTCCCCAATACGCATCTGATGGGACACCTCTCACAGGCTCTTATGACTTAATGGGACAACCGCTTATCTTCGTCAATAAAATGCCTAACGGTATTTTCACCGGTGAAGCGGAAGGATATCGTTGGTTAAAATATGAAGTCGAGATGGGAGCTAGAAGTGAGCTCAATAATGATTTGGTCTTATTCAGACTTACGCAAGTCCATATGATGAAAGCAGAATGCCTTTTACGTACTGGGAAAGCAGATCAAGCAGCGTCTATTGTAAGTATGGTCAGAAAAAGAGCTTTTAAAGAACATCCTGAAAAAGCAATTGTCTCAGGAGCGCAATTACAAGAAAAATCCTGTTACAAATACGGTACGGTAGAAAACTATGTATTAACTTCGCAAAATCAAGTTTATCCGGAAAAATTCGGACGTTTCTATGATGAACTAGGTTGGGAATTCGCTGGAGAATCTTATCGCCGGAGAGATATGATACGTTTCGGTCATTTCACAAAAGCTAAATGGTTATCTCATGAGCCGAATGGAGATTATAAAACGGTATTTCCCTTACCTCAAAAAGTAGTAGATACCAATCCGAATCTGGAACAAAATCCGAATTATCAATAATAACATAGAGGGTATGTCTCTATATTGACATACCCTCCTTTAATCTCAATTTCTAAAGCTATATGAAGCAATACCTTTTACTCGCTGCGTCTGCCTTTCTTTTGCAAGGGTGCCAGACCTCTAAAGAAGATATAAAGGAACAGCCTTTGAAGATGATCGAGCAGATCGATTTCTCTCATGTGAAAATCAATGACAACTTTTGGTCACCCAGACTCAGCAAACATGTCTCGGCGACCTTGCCTGTCTGTATCGATCAAATAGAGAATCAAACCGGACGTATCCGTAATTTCGAGAATGCAGCGAAAGGGGAAGGAGAGCATTCCGGCATTTTCTTTGATGATTCCGATGTATATAAAGCGTTAGAAGGTATGGCTTATAGCCTAATCAACAATCCGGATCCCGAGCTGGAGAAGAAGGCGGACGAATGGATTGATAAATTCGCTGCCGCCCAACAACCGGATGGCTACATCAATACCTTCTATACACTCACCGGATTGGATAAACGGTGGACCAATATGGACAAGCATGAGATGTACTGTGCCGGACATATGATTGAGGCTGGAGTGGCGTATTATCAAGCTACTGGAAAGCGCAAGTTATTAGACGTATGTATCCGCATGACAGATCATATGATGAGCCAATTCGGTCCGGGAAAAAAACATTGGGTACCGGGACATGAGGAAATAGAACTGGCGCTTGTCAAGCTTTATCAAACCACCCAAGAGCAGAAATATCTGGATTTCGCTTATTGGCTGCTGGAGGAACGTGGACACGGTCACGGCACTATGGGTGATGAAGGTAAATGGGACCCGGTTTACTATCAAGATATCGTTCCCGTCCGGCAACTTACCGATATCTCCGGGCATGCGGTACGATGTATGTATTTGTATTGCGGTATGGCCGATGTGGCTGCCTTGAAGAATGATACGGGATATATAGCTACCATAGATCGTCTATGGGATGATGTGGTACACCGCAATATGTATATCACCGGGGGAATCGGTTCATCCCGGGATAACGAAGGGTTTACGGAGGATTACGATTTACCGAACCTAGATGCTTATTGCGAGACTTGCGCTTCTGTCGGAATGGTGCTTTGGAACCAACGTATGAACCAACTTACCGGAGACTCTAAATACATCGACGTACTGGAACGTTCTTTATATAACGGTGCGCTTGCCGGTATCTCCTTGGGTGGAGACCGCTTCTTCTATGTCAACCCGCTGGAATCTAAGGGTGATCACCATAGACAAGAATGGTATGGTTGCGCTTGTTGCCCAAGTCAACTTTCACGCTTCTTGCCTTCTATCGGAAATTATATCTACGCCTCCTCCAATGATGCGTTATGGGTAAATCTATACATCGGAAATACGGGGCAAATACGTATAGGAGAGACGGATATCCTATTAAAACAAGAAACGAACTATCCGTGGGATGGATTGGTAAAACTAACAATTTCCACTTCTCAGCCTTTGGAGAAAGAGATACGCCTCCGTATTCCTGATTGGTGCAAAACCTATGATTTAAGTATCAATGGCAAGAAAATAAAGGTGCCTAAGGAAAAAGGCTATGCGGTAATCAAGGATTGGAAATCGCAAGATGTAATCGCTCTAGATATGGATATGCCCGTGGAAATTGTCGCGGCAGATCCGCATGTCAAGGAAAATATCGGCAAACGGGCGATTCAACGAGGGCCACTTGTATACTGCATGGAAGAAATAGACAACCCGGAATATTTCGATCAAATCCAGTTGAGCCCAAGTACAACATTCCAGACAGCCTTCGTTTCCGATATATTGAATGGGATAAAAACAATTAAAACAAACGGTAGGGCACAATCTGCTACCTTCATTCCCTATTACGCGTGGGATAACCGTAAAGCAGGAAAAATGAGGGTATGGATCCCCTATAACGAATAACTAAAAAAGCATCAAAATGAAGTATTTATTAACGATAACATTATCAAGCCTAATCTCAATTACCTCCTTTTCTGCCACTTTGCCGGGAAATGAAGGTTCTATCAACATTAATTACCCAAACAATCGCTATCCATTAGCCTCTAAGCCTTATATAGAGTTGCCTATTGGGGATGTTAAACCTGCGGGTTGGCTAAAAATCCAAATGGAACGAATGTGTACGGGAATGACCGGCCATCTGGATTCTATCTATACGAAAGTAATGGGACCGCGTAACGGTTGGTTAGGCGGAGATGGAGACGTATGGGAACGAGGCCCATACTGGATAGATGGCTTACTACCTTTGGCTTACATCATGAATGATGAGGCCTTGATCCAAAAAGTAAAGCCTTGGGTTGAATGGACATTGGCCTCTCAAAAGCCTAACGGATATTTCGGGCCAGATACAGATAGAGACTATGAACCCGGCTTACAACGGGATAACGCACAAGATTGGTGGCCCAAAATGGTTATGCTCAAAGTTCTGCAACAATATTATTCCGCTACCAACGATCAAAGAGTCATCTCGTTCCTCACTAGCTATTTCAAATACCAGCTTTCAGAACTGCCTAAAAGTCCTCTGGGAAAATGGACTTTCTGGGCTGAACAACGAGGAGGGGATAATCTGATGGTCGTATATTGGCTTTATAATATCACAGGTGATCCTTTCCTTTTGGAGTTAGGAGAGTTAATCCATAAGCAAACCTTCAATTGGACCGACGTGTTCTTAAACCAAGATCATTTAGCCAGACAGAACAGCCTACATTGCGTAAATCTCGCCCAAGGATTCAAGGAACCTGTCATTTATTACCAACAGAGCCATAATCCTCAAAATCTGGAAGCGGTTAAGGAAGCTGTACGGAAAATGCGCCATACAATTGGTTTTCCTACAGGATTATGGGCGGGAGATGAACTTTTACGTTTCGGAAACCCGACACAAGGTTCAGAACTCTGTACCGCTGTCGAGATGATGTTCTCTCTCGAAAAAATGTTGGAGATAACCGGTGATGTCCAGTGGGCAGATCATTTAGAGAAAGTCGCATACAATGTACTGCCAACGCAGATCAAGGATGACTTTTCCGCACGACAATATTATCAACAGGTCAACCAAATAGCAATCTCTTGCGAAGGACGTAACTTTGTCTCACCACACGAGGATACTGACATTGTTTTCGGAGAATTAAGTGGTTATCCTTGTTGTACCTCCAACTTACATCAAGGCTGGCCTAAATTTACACGACATTTATGGTTCGCCACCGCCGACAATGGCATCGCTTCACTTATCTACGCACCATCGGAAGTGACTGCTCAAGTTGGAAACAACATTACGGTCAAAATCTCTGAAAAGACAAATTATCCTTTTGAGGAAAAGATCAATTTCTGTTTATCGTTCCCCAGTGAAAAAAATAAGAAAGCTTTTTTCCCTTTCCACTTGCGCATTCCCGCTTGGTGTAAGAATCCAGTAGTTATGATAAATGGAGAAGTAACAACAGTCGCAGCTCATTCAGGTGAAATAGTACGAATCAATCGGGAATGGAAAGATGGCGATAATATCCAGTTACAATTACCAATGCACATAACCACAAGCAATTGGTATGATGATGCGGCTGTCATTGAACGAGGCCCGCTACTGTATTCCCTAAAAATGGATGAGAAATGGGAACGTAGGATTGATCAGCGTCCAGAGTCTTCACATAAAGGAGAATGGTATTATGAGGTAACCTCTACTTCCCCTTGGAATTATTGCCTAATTCGCAAACACTTGGAAAAAGGAGAACTAGAGAAACATTTCTTCATTAAAAAGACAGAGGAAATCGCCTCTTACCCGTGGAATCTGGAAAATGCTCCTATCACGATCAAGACAAAAGGACGAATCTTACCTTCATGGAAAATGTTCAAAGGCTCGGCGGGACCTGTAAATTTCTTCATGCAAGCCAATGAGCCAATGGGCGAAGAAGAGGATATCGAGTTGATCCCTTACGGATGCACGACTCTACGCATAACGGAATTCCCTATCCGGTAAAATAATGTGCCAATGTGGATAATGTGCCAATATGCCAATGCTTATTCTACACGAAAAGTATTCGTATTGGCATATTGGCACATTGGCATATTATCTTCATTGGCACATTATTTTTAATTCTTCTTCATCGTATAATCTTTTACGCCCAAGGAGTCGTAGGCTTGCAAAAGCGCCTCATCATTATCGGAAATCATAAGCAGCTTGTCGTTCTCCTTTAATTCCGTGTTTCCTTTCGGGATGAAATAGCGGCCTTCCCGTTTTACCATTACCGCCAAGGTATGATCGGGTAAAGTAAGCTGCATCAACTTATTTCCATGGGATAATACCGCCGGGGTAATATCGATCTCGCTCATGGCACTCTTGATATCCTCGGGAAAGTCGATGCCGAACTCATCCTTACGTTCCGGCTCATCCACCATATCCAGCCATTTAGCGGCTTGGGTAACCGTGGTTCCTTGAATCAGCAAAGAAAGAATCGTGATAAAGAATACGATATTGAAGAACATACCGGCATGCTCGATCCCGGCGATCATCGGGTAGGTGGCGAAAATGATAGGAACCGCCCCGCGTAATCCCACCCATGAGATATATAGTTTACCTTTGAAAGAGAAATTCTTATAAGGTATCAAACAGAGAAACACGCTAATCGGACGGGCGAACAAGATCATAAAGACACCCACCATCACGCCTACGCCAGTCACCGGTAATAACTCATGCGGATTTACGAGCAAGCCTAGCGTAAGGAACATCACGATCTGCCACAACCAAGCGAAACCGTCAAAGAACGTCCCCATGCTTTTCTTGTGAACAATCTTGGCGTTACCCACCACCAAACCGGCGATATATACGGCTAAATAACCATTGCCCTTGCATAAGGTCGTAGCGGCGAAGGTGAAGAAAGCCGTAGCCAACAAAAGGATCGGATACAAAGACTCATTATCTATATCGATCTTATTGATGATAAACACAGCCAACCTTCCCAACAAGTAACCGGCGATGGCACCCACCGATAACTGAATGACCAAAGATAATCCGGCCTCCCAGATATTCATCCCCCCACTTTGTATATAAGCGATCAAAAGCAAGGTAAGCATATAAGCCATCGGGTCATTACTACCACTCTCCAACTCCAAGGTGGGACGAAGGCGCTCTTTCAAGTAAACCCCTTTGCTACGCAAGATAGAGAATACCGAGGCCGAGTCCGTAGAAGACATAACCGCAGCCAGCAGCAAGGACTCCGGGAAAGTCAACGTAACATATTGACCGAACAAACCAAATAACCAATAGATAAACCCACCCGTGATAAAAGTCGTAGCAAGCACCCCGAGCGTAGCCAATACCACGCCTTGCGAGGCGATGGGCTTAACCTCCGCCACCTTCGTGTCCATACCACCCGAGAACAAGATAATACTCAACGCCAACATACCGATAAACTGGGCCGCGTTCGGATCGCTGAACTGGATGCCCAGACCATCACTGCCGAACAACATTCCAACGCCAAGAAATAACAGCAAGGCGGGTAAACCGAAACGATAGCCGGCCTTACCGGCGAATATACTTAAAAACAGGATCACAGAGGCTATTAATAGCACTTGCTCAGGATTTTGAAACATACGCGATAACGGGTTTTATGATTAGTGATTTGATACTTTGTCACAAAGTTCGTAAACTTTTTGCAATTATAATCACATAAAAAGAAGAAATCCGGTCCCTAATTTACAGGAAGACTAGATTTATTCTTTCTATAGAAAAACAAATCTTTCTTACAAATTGTTCGAGAATTTTTCTATCTCGCATAGAATCATTACTTTTGGCAAACATACATATCCGCTTTATGAACAAAAAACATCTATTCGCACTGTTGCTTACAGTACTCGTATGGACGGGCTGTAACAACCAACAACATTTCATTACCGACGCCGCTTACCGGGCCGAGGTTGAGAACGATTTCCAAGCGAAACAGGCCGCCCTGCCTAACGGAAACCTTTTCGCGGTATTTAACGACCAGATGACCCCCGAAGAGAGGGAGGCGTTGACCTTTATGTACGCCTATATGCCGATCGGGGACATCACGGACTATAGCGGCGATTTCTATCTGAAAAACATCCGCTCCTCTTTCCAGGCACGTAACGAGATGCCTTGGGGTGACAGTATTCCCGAGGATATCTTCCGGCATTTCGTATTGCCGGTACGGGTCAATAACGAGAATCTGGATGAGAGCCGCATGGTTTTCTTCGATGAGTTGAAAGATCGGGTGAAAGGCTTGTCTTTGTACGACGCCGTACTGGAAGTGAATCACTGGTGCCATGAGAAGGTTATCTATACTCCTTCCGATGGCCGCACAAGTTCCCCTTTAGCATCCGTGAAGACCGCTTACGGACGTTGCGGTGAGGAGTCCACCTTCACGGTAGCCGCCTTGCGCTCCGTAGGTATTCCCGCCCGTCAGGTATATACGCCTCGCTGGGCGCACACGGACGATAACCACGCTTGGGTAGAGGCTTGGGTGAACGGTAAATGGTATTTCTTGGGAGCTTGCGAACCGGAACCGGTATTGAATCTGGGTTGGTTCAACGGCCCTGCTTACCGGGGTATGTTGATGCATACGAAAGTATTCGGTAAATACAATGGCCCGGAGGATGTCATGGAACGTACCGATGGTTACACCGAGATCAACGTGATCGATAATTACGCACCTTCGGCTAAAGCCGTTATCACGGTTACGGATGCCAATGGCAAACCAGTGAAAGACGCTTTGGTTGAATTCAAGATTTATAACTACGCCGAGTTTAACAGCGTAGCCCGCAAGAAGACGGACGCGGATGGTAAATGCTCGTTATCCGCCGGAAAAGGGGATATGTTGGTATGGGCCAGCAAGGACGGTAAGTTCGGCTACAGCAAGGTCTCTTTCGGCAAGGACGGAGAGGTTACGATCGCCTTGAACAAGAAACCGGGAGACGTGGAGACGATCGCCCTGGATATCGTGCCGCCGGTAGACGGCTCTATCCCCGCCGAGGTTACACCGGAACAAAAGGAGGCGAACGCCAAACGTTTATTGGAGGAAGACGCGATCCGTAATAAATACGTAGCTACTTTCTATACGGAGGAGAAAGCGGAGGCTTTAGCGAAAGAGTTGAGTATCGACCCGATGAAGACGGAGGATTTCATGATCGGTAGCCGTGGTAACTGGATGGAGATCGAGAAGTTCTTACGGGAGACTCCCGCCGAGAAACGTGCGCAGGCGATGGCTTTACTGGATGTCGTATCCGCCAAGGATTTACGCGATACACCAGCGTCTGTCTTCGCGGATCATTTAAATAATACGCCGGCGGTTCAAAGCGAATGGTTCAATGAATATATCATGAATCCTCGTGTGGCCAATGAGTTCCTGACTCCTTATAAGAGTTTCTTCGCTGCAAACATTGAGCCTTCCCTTGCGAAACAAGCCGTAGAGAATCCACAGGCATTGGTGGATTGGGTGAAGAATAACGTCTCCATTAACGACGCGCTAAACGCACAACGTATTCCGATCATGCCGATGGGTGTATGGAAATCCCGTATCGCTGATAAGGGCTCCCGTAATATCTTCTTCGTGGCCGTGGCTCGTAGCTTAGGTATTCCGGCACGTATCGAGCCGGTAGCCCGCAAGATCCAGTACTTCAAGGACAACGCTTGGGTAGACGTCGATTTCGAGGCTGCCGTACAGACGACCGCTAAACAAGGCAAGGTAATCGCTTCTTACCAACCAATCAAGGCGCTGCAAGACCCGAAATATTACAGTCACTTCACGATCGCCAAGGTTTTGCCGAACGGTACTTTACAGACCTTGAATTTCGAGAGAGGCGGTAATGTGGATATGGGCTTGGGAGATACTTGGAGCGGATTACTGAAGAAACCGTTATCCATGGATGAAGGTAATTATATGTTAGTGACCGGTACTCGTATGGCAAACGGTAGCGTATTGGCCGAGATCGAGTTTTTCAATGTGGAGGCGGACAAGACCACCCCGATCCAATTGGAAATGCGTGAAAGCAAGGACGAGATACAGGTGATCGGTAATTTCAACTCCGAGAATAAGTTCAAACGTGCGGACAACGGTGAGGAGACCAGCCTGCTAGCTACTACCGGACGTGGCTACTATATCGTAGCGCTTCTAGGCTCCCGCCAAGAACCGACAAACCATGCGATGCGTGATATCGCCGCCGTGAAGAAGGAACTAGAAGATTGGGGACGAGGCATCGTGCTTCTCTTCCCTGACGAGAAGGGCTATAAGAACTTCGATCCGAAAGAGTTCGGCGATTTACCGAGCACGATCACATACGGTCTGGATATCGACGGGGCGATCCAAAAGGAGATGGCTACAGCGATGAAATTGCAAAACGCCAATACCTTACCAATCTTCTTGATCGCCGATACGTTCAACCGTGTCGTATTTGTCTCTCAAGGCTATACAATTGGCTTGGGCGAGCAGTTAATGAAAGTTATACATAAGCTATAACGAACTCACAAAAAAGTAAAGGAGTTATCTACAACTATAAGGAGGGGCGGTTCTATCTATAAGGGCGCCCCTTTTGTATTAACCTTAATCATTCTGCCAGTGAGATCCTTCTCCCCCATAATTTCTATATAACCAATATCCTTTTTAGGGACAAGCAAGTCTTTCAAAAAAGTACCGTCATACAAGATTTCCAATAAAGGGGTCATAGGTAAAGGTGAGATTTGATATTGGCACGCTGGATCAAAATATAAATGGAAATATAAAATAACCGCCAGTTCGTTCAGTATATAAAGAGAAGCTAGATCATAATCAGAAGAGTCGATCCTTGCAAAACGAAAACCTTCCGGCAACCGCCTGTTACGTTCTAGAATCTGCTTGATAACTTCCCGCCGAAAAAGGATTTCAGTTCCATATAATAATCTAAGTCTTTGCAATAAAGTCTTGAATCGAGGCTCTAAGGCTACCGCTTTCCAAGAAAGCAATCGAACATTGTCATAGTCACCTTTCTTGATAACCCTTTCTATGAATCGATACTTTATATCGCCTATTTGCAAAGCTTTCGCACAAGCCTCTTTTCGTTCCAAACCTTTAGAAGCCATAAAAGTGTACATTTGTATCTCATCGGCTATTAATACATAAACAGATTTGACATTTGCCTTGCACCAATCAAACAGAGCAACCAAAGTCTTCTCTGAAAATAAACGAGAGCAAATACTCACTCCTAAAAAAGCATTCGATTCCGAATACGGATATATTCGTTCTATATAGCAAGACTCCAATCGTCGCTCATACAAGAGGCTCATAAGTATTTCTTTTAATCCACTCTCCTAAAACAAGAGGGAACATAACAACCACTGATTCAAAAATAAATATCAATACACTTTGCTGCATCGGAACACAAGCTTTCTCGAATACTTCAGATCCATCAACAAGAAAATAGTTATACAAATAAAATGCATCAACAAGAAAAAAGAACAAAAAAACAACCGGCAGCAAATAATAAGAAATGGAGACAAGCCTATATAAAAAATAATAGTTAAACAGTTTCTTACAAGAAGACCGCTTCATAAAATCCCCCAAACAACTGCAATCCGAAAGCCCATCTAAGGGCTGTTTTTCAAGGTATTCCCTTACTTTTCGCATATTCGTAGATTTCATCCATTTACATAACAATAGGAATCCTCCTAAAGCTGAAACCATTAGTTCGAAAATCTCACCTTTTGTTAACTCCAGTATCATAACCCTCTCCTTTCTTAATAAAAAACCAAGGTATCGCAGAAACCAGAATCGAAACAAGTGGAGCCGACAGATAAACGTATTCCACCGGATGAAAAAGCATCCACACCATCATGCATACAGAAGCCAAGAAACCAGCAGAAAGAGAGAATATCGCATACTTTCTCATCCGTACACAATCCTTACGGAATATCGCCACGCAAATCGGTATAAGCAATATGATCTGAGCACTATAAACTAAAAAAAACAAATCCAGAACACCCGGTATCACAATACTAACCAAGTAAATGAACAAAGGGCTGATAAGTCCGAATAAATAAACCATTTTCCTTCCATAGCGCAATAAACCCTTCATTTTCTCCGGGTCATTTGTATCTTCTATCGTCTTCAATGAATGTGAAGGATACAATATATCAAAAACAAAAGTCTGTATAGAAGCAATCAATAATGTATCTGCCGTAGACACTAATGCGGCAAAGCAGCCCGCCGCAAACAGAGCAAACGCCCAAGGTTCTTGGAGATAACTCAATAGCAAGGAACCGTAATCATTATTCGAAGGAGCCGTAAAGTCCGGAAAATAATTCAGTAAAACACCCAATGAAATCAACACACACCAAGAGATTCCAATTGAGTAAATAGATTGTGACAATCCTTTCTTTATATCCTTTTGATCTCGCATGGAACAGACTCGTTGCCAAACGGACATATCGATCAACTGCCAAGGTACATTCACCACAATTAATGAAAGGACAAATAACACTGATAAGTTTGAAAATCCCCAATGGTCCGAAGCCAATGTCTCAAGACTCAATACATTCTCATTATGAGATATTAAGAATCCAAAAACGGCAGCAATCCCGACGTATGAAAACCACAATTGCATCTTTTCCGTATCAATAACAGCCTTAAAACCTCCTAGTGCAGTATACGTACACACCACCAGACTCAAACCCAAGATAATATAAATAGAGGAGACATTAGGGAAAAGGACATTAGCGATCTTTATCCCAACCAAGATCTCTATACCATAGGTACCCAAGAATCCGATGATCGATAACAAAGAAGCGAAATAACCGATAAATCGACTATCATAACGATTGGCCAAAAAGCCATGCAATGTTCTCTTTTCCGAATTTTCTATACGAGGAAATACCTTATACAAGATAAAGAAACCCAGCAGCCATGTCAAAGGAGAGATAAAAGCGGCAAGCTTATAAGAATATCCAAAGCTCAAAAACGCAAAGATAGCAGAACCTACACTGATATTCGATGCGGTCAAAGAATCCCTCAACTTCTCTGATGACATTCCTTCCGGATACCAGAAGAAATCACTTGGTTTATTTATCCCCCTAAAGACCCGGAAACCTATCCATAAAGACCATATCACAGGGATAGAAACAAAAAGGTACCACCAACTAAACTGCATATCCTTTAATTTTTAGATTAACAATACAACATATGGAATAAAGTCTTGGCGGCATATACAATGCCAACCAAGACTTATTCTTACCGCCCTCTCTCCTCACGGAGGTAACGACGGATGAACTTTAATTTATTACTTTAGTATTAATATTAATCCATTCCCGCTTGTTCATCCATCACGGAGTACTTGGTTACCCGCACGGGAATGTATTTTCGATTTATTTTATTTCTTTATAAATCTTATTTTACGATAGCCTTAACAGCTTCCTCGCCATCAACAGCTACCGCTACGATACCCGCAGGTACAGCGATTGTAGCGTTATCAGATGTAAGAACAGTCTCTGCGACTACCTTACCTAAGATGTTCGTGATAACTACTGACTTACCGGCTGCACCTTGAACAGTTACAGTACCGTTGCCAGCGATGATAGATACACCTTCAGCGTTAGCGCCTTCGATAGATGTTACCATATCCTCAGCGTCAGTCTTTTGGTATGCGTTGAAGATCAAAGCACCGTCAGAGCCAGTCTTAGCTGCGCTAAACTCTGAATCACCACGAGTCAATACCAAGCAACCATTCTGCATCTTCAACCATGCGGCGTAAGAAGGAGCGATTGAACCGGCAACGGTCTTATCGAAGCCCTTAGTAGCCTTACCAGTAGAAGCAACGCCTGCCTCGTTATAGATGTTCGACTCGAACAAGAATTCGTTATCAGCACCCTCTTCCGTTACAGCACCAGCCTTATCCGGGTTTACATAGCGGAATGACCAAGTTACGTTCTTGTGGTTGTCACCCTGTAAGTTCACGATAAAGTTCTCGCTCTTGCTCTTCTTATAAGCATTGATGATCGTAGCTGTATCCAATGTAGCCGGATCCATGTTCTCAAAACCTTGTGTCAAGACGAACAAGCTGTCACCAGCGTGGATTGCCTTAACAAAACCTACGCGAGTATAACCACCATCGATATCCATATACGGAACCTTCAATTCATGACCCTTAATAAGGGCAGAGTCGCCAAAGCTTACCAAATACTTACCGTAGTCGAAGCCTGAATGGCCTTGAGTTGCATGAGAGCAATGCGCTGCGTCAACAGGATTACCAGCGTTATCAAAGTGATTATGCTCATACGTACAAGGAACACCCGGAGTACCGGCTTGATCATTGCGAGCGACAGAGATCAAATATTGCGGCTTGATATCGCCATTACCACGGTTAACCCAAGCGGTATCAACGATGAATCCTAATTTACCGTCAGCTTTCTCCTTATTCCAGATACCAGCGTAATCTACATTCTTGTCTGTTAAGTTCTTGTTCCATTCATCCATCAAATATTCCTTACGGATCTTTTCAACGAAGAACAAGCTGTCAGCGGTTTCGCTCTCGCCCAACGCAACGTTGTTGAAACGACGGTATAATGGAGAATCGTCTTTTGATACAGCGAACGCAGAGGTACGGATCTCAGAATAGAACTTATCATCTAGAGTGCCTTCTGTTAAATCTAACGTATTATCATCTACAGATACTTTTACAGATGCGTATGCGTAGCTTCTGTATGAAGAAGATGAAGTAAATGCTTTTTGCAATGCTACTACACCATCCTTTGCCATATAAGCATATACATCTCCAAGTTCACTCGCATCCGTAATCAAGCGATTACCATTCTTATCATAATATGGAGCTGTCGCAATATTATAATTTGCATCGGCATAATAAGTCACCGTGACATCACCCTCCTCGCCTTCATAAGTACGAGTTACTGTATTGGGATTCAGATCAGCAAAAGTCTTAGCATCAGCTACCTTTTTACCTACTTCAGAAGCCGGATACCAAGATAGCGCTATATCACTGTCACCATTTTTCTGCAGTTGAGTAAACCATAAATTAGCTTCTACCAAAGTATAATAATGAGTGCCATCAATACAATTGTTCTCTTTCAAGAAGAAAGGAGTCGGTACTGATTTCATCATATACTTATTCGCTACACCGTCAAATGAAATATAACGGCCTTTTCCATCAGAAACATAATACGCATTTCTTACCAAACCATCCTTATAACCATATTTGTCATCCTTTGCGATCAAAGTCAAACGGAAGTTCGCTTTTTCTCCATTCTCGTCTACACGAACAATAGAGTCTTTTCCTGCCGGAGTATACAGATACTTATCCAATGCCAGCCCATGCAAATAGTTGAACAAATAGGTCTGAACAGAAGCTTCTTCAGCCGTTACATACTTATAACCTAATTTTGTATCCTTAACCAATGCATCATCAACTTTGATAAAACTCAAAGTATCAGCTACACTACCATTGAAGTAGAACACATCATCACTACCTTCCACCGCATAGAATTGAGTCATTTGAGACGGAAGAACACTTGTATTAGAAACATCACTGAACTCACGATTATCAATCGTAACCATAGCAGTAGAAGAAGTGCCATTCTTATCCACTACCCATTGAGCGGCAGGCATATGCTTGAACTCTTGGTTACGAGCCAAATTAGCCCAACCCAAGCTTCCTGCTAAGTTTGCCAAAGCATATAGGCCATTTTGTTTTATCTTCGGATTACCTACCGATGCTTTGTACTGTACTAAATATACACCATCAGGAATAGTAGTAAGTGTCAATCCAGAGAAGTTCGTACCAAGCTTAACAACTGTTTTCTGAACATCAGCCATAGCTACCGGTGCAGAAGTACCAGTTAGATCTGTCTCATCCGTATTGATAGTCAAGACATTCGTTCCAGCCAATCTAGCCATGTAGATAAACTTATCAGTTTTGGTCGCTAACGTACGAGGGTTTTCTTCATCTTGAATGCTCCAGTAAGAATTGTTGTTATTCTCTTTGATATACTTAGCAAAGTCCGCGTCAGTCTCACCTGCATTTTTCGTAAGCTTATAAGCTACCTTCTGAACTTGAATATATAATTCATCTTCAGCTGCGTTATAAGTAAACTTAAAGTAATAAGAACCTTCTTCACGATTGTCCGCTTTGAAAGCATCGTAATTAAGTTGCAAGAACTTACTAGTCTCAGTACCATCATAATAAGCGGTATCAACGACTACATAGGCATCTTGATCCTCACCATCAACCTTCACTTTTTTATCTTTGGCTTGTAAAGTTACCCAATTACCAGCACCACTTACGTCCGTAGCCTTAAGAGGAGTGTCTGTCAACCGATTTGCTTTGCCAGTAGAAACACTAGGGTTCATATTCAAACCGAAGAAAGTCGCAGTAGGAACAGATTGTAATAACGTGTTCAGGTCAGCCGCATCCAAAATCATTGATTTAGGGAAATTCTTAGCAGAGGACAGATCAATAGCTTTAGATGAGCCTAATTTAGCTTTTGTTGTTTTTTCCAAATAAAGATCACCTCCGTTCTTTGCAATATAAACAACAGAGTCTCCCGTGAAATAAGAAACCAACTTATCACCTTCAGCCACCCACTCTGATGCGGTACCGCCCAAAGTCAAAGCTTTCGCACCGACACCAGCCTTATCTGCGTCAATAGCTATGGTAGGATCAACAGCAAGCGTTAAACCTGTGGCTTTATTCTCAAAAGAATAAATATCTCTACCTAGAGTATTCTTCTTTGCAGAAACAGTCCAAGTAGCACCATTCAAGCCCTTTAACTCCCAATCATTAAGATTGGCAGGAGCACTGGTTAGGCCCAATTTCCCAAAGTTAGTTCCCGTTAAAGCTGACAAATTATCAGTGCCAGACTTCAACAAGATCGCATCCCCTTTTTTAGCGTCTACCGCTGCCCCTGCTGAGAAAGCAGTCGCAAGCATGGCACTAGCCAAAAGCGTTGTAAACTTCTTGTTCATAATTTAAAATTTAATATTAATAATAGTGTTAATTAAGTACTTATCTTCTTCTCGATGGCTAATCGTCATTAGTAAACGACTAGTCTAAACGATCGTCTAAATCTTGCGTTTTTT
>ULWH01067225.1_pt1 | contig 21375 bp, 13 predicted proteins | sample 1960201 | NCBI WGS metagenome assembly ULWH01 (sample SAMEA4835808, study PRJEB28245) | human gut metagenome | biome: gut microbiome; material: fecal sample | place: Denmark | collected 2008
GGTCTTTCCTTCCTGGACAGCGGCTTTGAAGGCTGGCAGGTAGATTTCATGCAGGGCGCGGTCGTCTACGATTACATTGGTCGTGTGGCGGTTCACTTCCTGGTTATTCAGTGCGTAGTGTTTCACACAGGCAGCCACACCGTTCTGTTGAACGCCTTGTATGTAGGGAACCACCATCTTTCCGGCCAGGTAAGGGTCTTCGCCCATATATTCGAAGTTACGCCCGTTCAGCGGCGAGCGATATATGTTCACACCGGGGCCCAGCAATACCGTTTTGTTGCGGTAGCGGGCTTCTTCGCCGATATTCTTTCCGTACAGCAAAGCTATTTGAGGATTCCAGGTAGCCGCCAGGCAGGTCAGTGCCGGGAAGGCTACACAAGAGTCGTTCGTCCATCCGGCCTGTTCCCATTCATCCCATAATACTTCGGGGCGGATGCCGTGAGGGCCGTCGGTCATCCAGAACTCGGGAATGCCTAAACGGGCCACTCCCGGCGAACAGAACTTGGATTGCGCATGTGTCAGCGCCACTTTCTCTTCGAGTGTCAGGCGCGACAAGGCGTCTTCCACACGTTCTTCTATCGGTTTGCTGTTATCCAGGTAAACCGGGACTTCCTGCTGCGCCTGTGCAAAAGCGGGCAACAATAGCAGGGAACAGGCTATGTACTTGATCAGTTTCATCTTATTCGTGTATTTTTAAACTTAGTGAGCGGATATATTCTTTCTGGATGATGCAGTTCGACAGGCGGCTGTTGCGGATGAACTCCATCAGGGCAGCCCTGGCTTCTTCCTGATCCGGACGGGCGTCGCGGATCTCCTGGTAAGTGCCGCGCGGGGCTTCGGAGAAGGCGACCACCCGTTCCCAGTTCTTCGGCGGTTTGATGCCGGCGAATGCGGAGTCGTTGATCTTCTTATACGGCCAGAATGTCCAGCCGATATTGTTCTCTTGCATTGTATGGCAGAATGCGTTCATCCAGGTAGACGTGTTGTGTCCGATCTCTCCCATATACATCGGCAGGTTGACGCGGTCGCGGAAGTCGATGATCTCCTGAATGGCCGCTTTGGTGGCCTCGCCGCCGTAACGGTGGCAGGTGTACATGATCTTGTCGTCGAAGGTGGAGTCGGTGAAAGGACGGAAATTACCGTTCCACTGGGCACCGCCCAACAGGATGATATGGTTGGTATCTACTTCGCGGATAGCGGCGGTGGCCCGTTTGTACAACGGTTCCAGTTTGCCGTTCAGCTCTTCCATATTACTGAAATAGGGGGCGATAGGCTCGTTCATCAGTTCGTAGCCCAGGATAACGGGTTCGTTCTTGTAGTAGGCGGCGATCTTCTTCCAGATGTCGCAGAACTGCTGCTGGCTGGCTTCGCTTTCGAATAGCCAAGGATACCCGTAGCTGTCGTCGATGTTATCACCGGTCTGTCCGCCCGGGGCATCATGCATGTCAAGGATCAGGTAGAGGCCTGTTTCCCGGCACCAGTTCACAACGCTGTCTATGCGGGCGAAACCGTCCTGGTTGGCGGTCAGTCCCATATAATCCTCGTCGGTGAACAGTTTATAATGGAAGGGGAGACGGATGGTGTTGGCTCCCGTCCCTGCGATGAACTGTACATCTTCACGGGTGATATAGTTGTCTTTGAATGCTTTCCAGAATTCGGCGGTGAAGTCGGGGCCTACCATTTCACAGAATAGCTGGTTGATGCGTCCCGGAGAGTTCGTCTTGCTGAAGCCGAACATATAGCCTTCCGGGTTCAGCCAGTTGCCGAGGTTTGTCCCTTTGATAAAGAACTTCTGTCCTTTGGGGGTGATCAGGTCGGTTCCGGATATGCGGATAAAGGCTTCCGGCGGCAGGGCGGAGATTTCCGCCTCGCCCGGCCCTGTATGCTGCCGACATCCGGTGAAGGAAACCAGCAGGAGCAGTATCGTTATATATATATTCTTTTTCATATCAGTTGTTTTTTGTTGTTATTCGATGGTGAATGATGTTTGTAAACCTTCTGCACTGTTGGGGCCTACCCATAAGTTGAACTCTCCGGGCTCGACCACTCTCTGCATGTCTATGTTCCAGAATGCCAGTTCTTCGACAGGAAGGGAGAAGGAGACTGTTTTCTTTTCCCCCTGCTTCAGGGATACGCGTTGGAACCCTTTCAGTTCTTTTACTGGGCGGGTGACGGAGCCGATTTTATCTTGTACGTATAGTTGTACGACTTCCGTGCCGTCGTATTTGCCGGTATTTGTCAGGTCGAAACTGATTTCCAGCGTACCGTTCGCAGACGGTTTATCGGTAGCCAGCCGCAGGTTATCGTATCCGAAAGTGGTATAGGATAATCCGTAACCGAAGGGAAATAAGGGATCGAAACCGGCATCCATATAGAAAGAGGTGCAACCTAAAGAGGTCTGACCTGCTTCCAACGGGATGTCGTCGATCAATGTCTCTTGGCGGGAAGCGGGGCGGCCTGTGTTCGTATGGGCATAGTAAACGGGGATCTGTCCGACCATCTTCGGGAAGGTGACGGGCGTTTTGCCACTGGGTACCGCTTTACCGAAAAGCAGGTCGGCGATGGCCGGGCCCCCCATCGTTCCCGGATGGAAAGCGTAGAGGACAGCGTCCGATTGCTTTACTTCCTGTTCGATCGTCAGCGGACGGCCTGCCATAACCACCGTCACGAGCGGTTTCCCTGTCTTTGCCAGGGCGGCTATCAGTTCGCTTTGTGCTCCCTGCAGGTGCAGGTCGGCCAGCGAATGGGCTTCACCGGAAAGGATGGACTCTTCTCCGACACAGGCTAGTACGGCGTCGGCACGCATGGCAGCGCTGACGGCTTTGGAGATATTGGCGGTGTTCTTGTCGCGACTGTAACCTAAAGCCGGTTCGTAGATGAATGTAACTTTGTCGCCATACATTTCTTTCAAGGCGGGTAGTAGCGTTTGGGTATGGGCTTTCTCCCCGTCGAATACCCAGGTTCCCATCTGGTCGTGGGCGGCGTCTGCTAACGGGCCTACGATTGCGATGGTGCGGATCTTATCTGTAAAAGGCAAAGTCTCCCCGTCATTCTTCAGTAAGATTACCGATTGCTCGACCGCTTCTTTGGCCTTTGCCAGATGGGTGGGGGTATATTTTACATCTTGGTCTGTGTTTACATAAGGATTGTCGAACAATCCCAGGCGAAACTTAAGGCGTAGGATGTTGCGTACCGCTTCATCGATCGCTGCTTCCGACACTTTCTTTTCTTTCACGAGTGCTTCCAGGTGGCGGATAAAGGTACCGCTCACCATTTCCATATCGACTCCGGCGTTGACAGACTTCATGGCAGCTTCTTTTTCGTCTTTACAGAAACCGTGGGAGATCATTTCGGCTGTCGAAGCCCAGTCGGTCACAACCATGCCGTCGTAGTTCCATTCGTCGCGCAATACATCTTTCAGGATAAAGCTGTTGCCAGTTGAAGGCACACCGTCGTTATCATTAAAAGAGGTCATAAAGGTGGCGCATCCGGCTTTGGCGGCGGCTTCAAACGGGGGGAAGTAGACGTTGCGCAGCTGGCGTTCGGGGATAGAGGTCGAATTATAATCGCGTCCCCCTTCTGCGGCTCCATAACCTATAAAGTGCTTGGCACAGGCTGCTATCGAAGTAGGATCATTCAGGGAGTCGCCCTGGAAACCTTTCACCATAGCCACGCCCATAGCGGCGCTCAGGTACGGGTCTTCGCCACAACTCTCGGCGATACGTCCCCAGCGGGGATCACGTGAGATATCGATCATCGGGGCAAATGTCCAGCGGATACCGTCGGCAGACGCTTCGATGGCTGCCACACGGGCGCCGTCTTCCACGATCTGCGGATTGAAGGTCGCTGCTTGTCCCAATGGGATAGGAAAAATTGTTTTATACCCATGAATAACATCACGCGACATTAATACAGGAATGCCGAGCCGGGATTCTTCCACCGCTATTTTCTGTATCCGGTTGACAACGTCCGGATCTGTCACGTTCAGTAAAGATCCGATCTCTCCTTTACGTATCTGTTCCGCTACCTCTTCCGGGCCGCCGAACGGACTGAGCTGGTTCATCTGCCCGATCTTTTCCTGTAAAGTCATTTTACCGAGCAGTTCCTCTACCTGCCTGTCGACAGAGGCCTCCTTCCCTGATCCCGAAGGTTGGCTGCACGCCGTTAGGGAGAGCGCCAGCAGGCCTGTATAGAAAATGGTTGATCCTGATGTTTTCATGGGTATAATAGTTATTCCTGGTTATTAATACGGATTTTGTGTGATGGTTCCTTTCGATGCCTCGATTTCACTCTGTGGGATAGGAAGATACTTCTTATTCACCGTCCATTGAACGCGTTCGGGGATACCGTCTTTTACATAGCTGCCGCCTCTCTTATCCAATACTTTTCCGCCTTTGGCTTTCAGTACGTCTTCCGCTTTGTTGAAACGAACCAGGTCGAAGTAGCGTTTGCCTTCGCCTACAAATTCGCGGCGGCGTTCATTCAGGATATTATCGAGGTTGGCATCGATCGGGGCAACGCCTGCACGTTCGCGAACCTGATCCAGGTAGCCTTTGGCTGTTCCTGTGTCACCGGTGCGCAGGGCCAGTTCAGCGGCATTCAACAGAGTTTCCGCATAACGGTAGATACGAAGGTTGTTGTCCCAGTTGAGGTCGGCGTCACCAACGCAACCTGCATTGCCGCCGATGCGTCCCAGATACTTGCGCATGAAGAGTCCGGTGTTCTGGTAACGGCCTCCGTAGGTAACGGTTATGCCTTTGGCGGCATTGTCTGCGATATACTTATCCATATTCAGGATACCGATGTCACGGCGCTTATCGTTTTCTTCGTAAGCGTCGTATGCCTCTTTGGCAACCGCTTCGAATCCCCAGCCTCCTACATAATCGGGACTACCGCTCAGGCCGTCGATGCCGATCATGGCGGGAACTACGGTGCCGCCGGTGAAGTTGGCATCTCCCCAGGTTCTCTTACCGCCTTTGGAGATATAATTGATGTCGAAGATCGTTTCATTGTTCCATTCGAATTCAGCTTCCCACAAGTTCTCAAACGGTTGCAGGGAGTATTGGCCTGAAGAAATAACGCTCTTCATATAACCCAGCGCTTTGGCATATTTGCTTTCGTCCTGCTGGTACATGACGTATTCGGCGTATAGCATGGACGCCATTGCCTGGGTCACGCGGCCGGCCCATTCTGCCGGTTGTTTCATCGGAAGCACATTGCTGTCGAGCACATCGGCCAGATCTGCTTCTATCAGGTCGTACACTTCTTTAGCCGTTTTCTGTTCGGCGATGTAAGGGAAAGTCAGGTTTACATCGTAATAAGGAACATTACCCCACAGTTTCCACAGGACGGAATAGTACCAGGCACGCAGCACACGGGCTTCGGCTATCAGTTTCTTCTTATCCGTTTCGCCCATTTCGGATGCTTCCACATCGGCGATCACCAGGTTTGAACGGTTGATACCGGAATAGCTGGTTGTCCATGCGCCGGCGATCGTCTTGATCGGGTCGGACAAGTATTGTGAGATCAGATGGAGCTCGCCCTGGTCGCTGGTGCTGCCGCCACCTACATATACATCGTCGCTCATGCAATCGTACACCAGGCTTAAAGGAGCCCAGCCGCTGAAATAATCGTACCATTGCAAGGGGTCGTAAGCAGCGGTAACCGCTTCCATGATACGGCTTTCCGAATTGTAATATCCGTCGATAGGTACGCTGCTGGAGGGTTCAACGGACAGGAAATCGTCTCCGCATGAGGTCGCTCCGAAGATAGCCAGAGCTGCACAGGATGTTATTATTATCTTTTTCATGTTGTCTTATCTTTTTAAATGTTAGAAATTAAGGTTTAAACCAACTGTAAACGTACGGGCTTGCGGGTAGATACCCCGGTCGATACCTGAAGATGCGTCGTAAGAGATCTCCGGATCGAAACCTTTGTAACCGGTCAGTGTCAGCAGGTTCTCAGCCGCTACATATACGCGTAGGCTGGAAATGAATGCTTTTGAAGTCAGCGTCTTAGGCAATGTATAACCCAACTGGATATTCTTCAGGCGCATATAGGAACCGTTCTTGATGTAAAGGTCTGAAACACGGTAGTTGTCGTTGTTGTTGGCCCAGGTGAAACGGGGAACGGAGTTGGATGTCCCTTCGCCGTGCCAGCGATCCATCATTTCAGATGACAGGTTCACGTAACGCAGGTCGATACGGCGGGTGGCATCGAAAATATCGTTGCCGATAGATCCTGCGATCAACATGCTGAAGTCGAAATCTTTCCAGGCTGCCTGGAAGTTAAGACCATATGTCCAGTCCGGTGTACCTTTACCGATTTTTGTGCGGTCGGTATCGCTGATCTTTCCGTCTTCATTTACATCGACGAAGATAACATCACCGGGTTCGGCATTGGGCTGAAGTTTTTCTCCCTTACTGTTTACATACGCATCGATCTGTGCCTGGTTCTGGAAGATACCGGCTGTCTTATAACCGTAGAAGAACGGGTAGACTTCACCGTTTTCCGCACGGCTGACATTTCCCAGCTGGTGAACGTTGTCCTTCATTTCGAAGCCGTCCGAGTTACCCAGGTTGATCAGTTTGTTCTTCAGGTAGCTGATATTACCGCCCACCTTGAAGCTCCAGTCGCCTGCTCCGAACTTATACCCCAGGTCTACTTCAACACCCGAGTTTTCCATGCTACCCACGTTACCCCAGGGTTTGGATTCACCCAAATAGGAAGGTATGCTCATTTCTTTCAACATGCCGTTCGTTTTCTTCTTGAAGTAATCTGCGCTCAATGTCAAGGCATTGTCGAAGAAGCCGAAGTCGAGACCTGCGTCGTACTGTTCCGATTCTTCCCATTTCAGGTCGGCATTGGGCGTGCCCGACGGCTTGCTACCCATGATGATCTGCTGGTTTGTTCCGCCACCGAATACATAGTTGTTGCCGGTTGCCACGTTGGCAGTATATCTGAAGGCTCCGATGTTCTCGTTACCGTTCTTACCCCACGACAGGCGCAGTTTGGTACTGGTCAGCCAGTCCGGACGTTTTTCCATAAATGATTCGTTGGTGATATTCCATCCTAAAGAGACAGAAGGGAAGGTTGCCCATTTATTATTCGGGCCGAAGTTGGAAGAACCGTCACGGCGTACGGTCATCTGCAACATATAACGTTCGTTGTAGTTGTAGCTGATACGGCCAAAATACGAAGCCAGGGTGGAAGGGTCGAACATACCGCCGTATACATCGCGTTTACCGTCGGATGCCAGTCCGGATGTGAAATCGAGGTTGGCTTTGTCTTCCATTTCCGCGATCATATCATAAGCGCTACCGCCAATCTTACGACCGGTATATTTCTTTGCTGACTGTCCTAATACGACTGCAAACGAATGGGCACCGAATGTTTTGTCGTAAGTCAGGATATTTTCAAGCTGCCAGGTGCAGCCACGGTTCATTTCCGACCATACTTTCGATTTGTCGTTGTGGCTGTTCACTGCCAGGTAATAAGCCTTGCTCCATCCGTCTTTGCCCCAGAAGGCCAGGTCGGTACCATAAGATGTTTTGAACTTCAGGTTATCCCAAAGGGTTACTTCTGCGTAGAAGTTGGCAACGAACTTATCCGAGTTGTTTGTTTCTCCCGGCAGGGAAAGATATCCCAGCGGGTTGCTGATCTCGTTGAAATCTTTGCTGGGGATAGTGACCAACCGGCCGCTTTTCTTGTCTCTTACCAGATCGCCGTATTGCTTGATCTCCTCGGCATATTGTTTGTACATAGCTGCTTCATCATCTGCATATACGCCGTCCAGTGGGGAGAGGAACATGGCATTACCCAATGCGGAACCGGTCAATGAGTTAGTCTCGATACCGGTATTCTTAATGCGGGAATAAGCGGCATTCACGCCGATAACCATTTTGTTTAACCAATTGCGCTTTTTGCTTTCATCAAACAGGGTATAAGTCGTATTGGAACGCATGGTCATACGTTTGTAGTTGGAACGGTCGTAGTCGCCACCCACAATACCTTCCTGGTTGTAATAACCCAGAGACAGGAAGTAATTGATTTTTTCCGTGGCACCGCTTACGCTTACCTGATGGTTCTGCACCGGAGCGTTGTAGTTGAAAGTCTCTTTCTGCCAGTTTGTACCTGCGCCGTACTGGGCAGGATTGTCATACATATTCCCTTCACCGGCATAGTTGCTGGCCTCGTTCATCAAAGTGGCATACTGTGTGCCGTTGAGGAGTTCGCGTTCTTTCCAGGGACGTTGCCATCCGAAAGAAAAATCGTAAGTAACCCTTACTTTTCCCTCTTTACCGCTTTTGGTGGTCACCAAAACAACGCCGTTGGCGGCACGTGCCCCGTAAACAGCTCCCGAAGCAGCATCTTTCAGCACTTCGATAGAAGCGATGTCATTCGGGTTCAGATAGTCAATACCGCCGTCGATAGCCATACCGTCAACAATATAAAGGGGGTCGGAATTGTTGATGGTACCGGTACCACGTATACGGATCTTGGCCTCTGAACCCGGCTGACCATTGGTCGTCGTTACCTGTACACCTGATGCCAGACCTTTCAGCGCATTATCCACACGAACGGGGGCTGTCGTGCTTAAATCGTCGGCCGAAACCCGGGCGATAGAGGCAGTAACCACACTCTTTTTCTGGACACCGTAACCGATAACGACTACTTCATCCAATGCCTGGTTATCTTCTTTCAGGATAATAGATAAAGGGTTATTGTTCGCCGCCTTTACTGTCTGGGCCAAATAACCTATAAAAGAGATTTCCACGATGGAGCCTTGCTCGACATCCGGAATTGAGAACATTCCATCCAGATCCGTTATCGTACCGGTAGTAGTGCCTTTTATCGCAACGTTCGCACCGGTGATCGGTTCACCCTGGGTGTCTTTTACTTGTCCGTTAACTGTAAGTTTCTGGGCAAACACTAATGTAGGAAATAACAACAGGCATAATAGAGGAATGATTCCTTTACAAAGCCTTCTTTTTGTTAAAATGCTTTTCATAAGATAAATACATTTTTTAAAGTTAACATACTAATCGTTTTTACTTTTGTTGTACATGCAAAAGTAGTGTGTGGCTTATTGGGTTCAATAGGCTGGTAAACTGGAGAAGTAAGTCGGCTGTTTTTGTATATTATTGTTACACAGCTGTGTAAGCTTTTTGCACACGTGCAAAAAGTAAGTTATTATATGGGGTAAAGGAGGGTTTGAGAACTGTTTCAGCGCTCTATTTTTCCTAAAGATTTTACAATTTCCGCAAAATTCTCTCTGGGGACGATCGCTTTACTTCGTGTTTTCAGCCGGTTGTTGTAGACAGTCTGGGCAGAGCAGTGCAGGAACTCGGCTATCTTTACACTGTCGCTGATCCCCAGCCGCACGAGCGCATAGATACGGAGTTCGGTATTCAGTAATTCCCCTTCCTTAGGTATGATTTGCTTATCCGGTTGCAGCAAAGCGTTGAAATCGGAAACAAAGTCAGGATAGATATGCAGGAAGATAGCATCGAAATTGGCATAGAACTCTTTCAGTTCGTTAGAAGCCAGTGAAGAGGCATCTGTCATCTTTTTTACCTCTTCCACCATACCGGCTTTGATCTTCCGGTTTATGTTTTTCCTGTATTCATCGAGCTTGCTGATATAGCTGGAACAGATATTGAATACATAACCGATATATTCTTCCTTGACGTAATTTGATTCGGTCAGTTTGTTGTTGGCTTCCAGCAACTGTCCGTTCAACGACTGAAGCTGGTTGTTTGCTTCGGCCAGTTGCACATGTGCCAGTTCCAGTTCGTCCACATGATTATTCAACGCCTGATTGGCGACATTGAGCTTCTTTCGTGAATCTTTCAACCTCTTCATTTGTAGGGCAATAAAGAAGATGGCCGCAAGCAGGACTAACGACAACATGCTGACGATAAGCAAATAACGGCGTAGATCGGCTTCCTGTTTCTTATTTCTCTGTTCGTAGGTTTTATGAATGGCATCCAGGGCAGAGGAGATACCGATCATCCGTATCCTGTTCTTGTAGAGTTGTGCACAACTCAGGCAATAATTCAGGTAAGAATATCCCCGGTCTATCTCTCCCTTCTCATAGAGTATTTTCCCTAACTCTTCCAAAGATGCAATATCATGGTTGGCAGACCTTATATCGGCCATCGATGAGAGGATCAGATAACGGAGAAATTCTTCTTCCTTGTTCTCTTCCTTGTATAACTGAGCCAGGATATAAGAATTCATGGCATCCGGACGTGAATTGAATTTGGAAGTAGCCAGTACGTGGGACAGCTGATCTCTTACCTCTGCGGCCTGAGGCGTTCCTTTGGACTGCCATCCTCTGTACCACAAATATAAAGGATGGTCGCCGGGAATATGAAAATAGACGGAGTCGCGGTATGATTTTTCCTGTATGTTGTAGAGAGCGGTCTGGCTGGAGTTCTCTCCCGAGTATTGTCCGTAGTGTGAATACAGATACATCATCTGTCCGTAATAATCTGTCTTGGCATAGGATGACAGGTTTTCTACTTTTATCTCGTTCAGCAGATCCAGTCCCTCTTTCAGAAAGCCGGTAGCGGATGATATGAATGATTGTTCTATTTTCCATTGTGCCACCCATTGGGGATTATTCAGACGTTGGGCAATATCCAGGTTTTTATGTATATAGCTCAGGGCAGAGTCACTGTCATATACCATATATTCCTCGTAAAACAGTTTGTTCATCCAGTATTGTTCTTCCTCTGTTTGAACCTTTTTCTCCATTTTCCTCAGCTCTTCGATCCGTTTCTCTTTGGCAACAACAAATGTTTCCTTTTCTACAACCAGAGAGTCAAGACTTTGCAGCATCCTTTCTATATTGTCGGACATTATTTGTCCTGTGGCATACCCTGAAAAGATAGATAAAGCGGTAATAAATAGTATTATTCTGATATACATTGTTGTCTGATTGAAGGTTTACGAGTCAAAGATAAAAAAAGAGGATGAATTCATCCTCTTTTTTTACTACTTATAAACAATCTGCTATTTTAGTCTTACGGCTCCATCACCACCTCGATACTATTCCCCTGACCAAGTAGCTTTTTGGTAAAAGCCTGTATTTTAGCCGGAGTAATACTATTCAGCGTTTCGACATACATTGTTGCACCGTCGAAGCCTTTGTAGTAATAATTATCCAGTGTATTCAGCCAGTAACTGTTTTCCTGTAGGTTTTCTGCATGACGTTTCAGGATATTGTCCTGCGTCTTTTTGAAATCTTCGGGACGCGGGCCGATATCGGAGATACGTTTCAGCTCGTTACGGACAATTGTGTTCATTTGTTCCCGTTTATCCGGATCGGTATCGAAGTAAGCCTGCAGGAATGTTTGTCCCTCGGGGAAAGTGGAGATACGTGCAGATGTTTGTACACCGTATGTTCCGCCCTCTTCCTCGCGTACCTTTTCCATATAAACAAGGTCGAGCACCTGCTTCAACATGGTTGCCGTAAGGATGTTTTCCAGGTTGTAATCCATCTGTCCGGAATAGAAGTTTACGACAGAAGCTTTCGGGGTTTCCATCTGGCGTTTGAAACGGTTCACGTATTCGCCTTTGCGGATGGGCGGGACTTCTTTTACATTTCCTTTTTCAATTTTACCGTTGGCCGGCAAAGTTGCCAGGTATTGTTCCACCAACGGACGAATGCTATCGGTATCGATATTTCCTACGAAAGTGAAGACGAAGTCGGAAGCATCACCAAAACGCTCTTTATACATTTCCATGATACGCGGGTAACTGATGTTTTTAAAATCAGCCGGCTCGATACGCATGGCACGCGGGTTGTTATTGTAAATAGCCTTGGTCAGCGAGTCGCTGAAAGCCACCATCGGGTTCAGTTCCACGTTTTTCAGCTGGGCGATCATACGGTTCTCGAACGATGCGTATGCCTCTTCGTCCATTCTTGGAGCGGTGAAATAGAGATAGATCAGTTCGAACAACGTTTTCAGGTCGGAAGGTGTGGAAGAACCGTTCATATTTTCACTATCCATTCCCAGTGATGGAGAACAGGACACTTTCTTTCCGGCCAGAAGTTTGTTCAGGTCGGTTGACGAGAAGTTACCCAGGCCGCCCAGATCGATGACTTCGTTGAATATTTTCAGGTTGTCGATGTCCTTGTTGCCGAACAGCGTGCTTCCGCCCGGGCTGGTTGCCGTCATAACGATTTCATCCTTTTTGAAGTCGGTATGTTTCAATACTACTTTGATGCCGTTATTTAAAGTCAATACGGTTGCACCGAACAGCGGATCTTCTTTACTCTCCGTGATCTTGCCGGGAGCAGGCAGTTCAGAGATCAGCGGCTCGTTGGAAAGAGTTTCCTTATAGGGTTCGACAGGGATACGTTGCGCTTTCATAAAGTCGCGAAGCAGCTCCTCGTCCGTAGGGTAAGTGATGCCCTCTTTTTCAGGCCCGGTCAAGCTGATAACGATATTCTTTTCGTCGATCATATCCTGAATATATTTGTTGACCTGTTCCACCGGAACCGCCTGGGCGATCTGCCCGATCAGTGCATATTCGGTTTCGATCCCCGGGATATATCCGCCTTCTGTGAAATGGCGCACATATTCATTGGTGAAGGCACTGTTGCGTTGTTTATCGCGGTCGTTATAAATAGACTCGTACTGTTTCAGCACATTGATACGGGCACGGTCGTATTCCGAAGGTGTGAAACCGAAACGTTTTACACGCTCTGTCTCTGTCACCAATGCATTCATCGCTGAGTCCACTTCGTTTTCCTTCACCAATGCGGCAACCGACCAGGCACCTTTCGTCTTCGAGATCATATAATCGCCGTCTGAAGCCTGGGCTGCAACGAATGGGGGATTGGCTTTCTGTACCATTTCGTTGAAACGTTCGTTCATCATTGTGGCGGCTACGCTCTGGATATAATCTTTTACCACGCCGGCAATCGTTCCGTACATATCCTGCGGCATCTTCTCATGTTTGTAGAAGATGGATAAGATGGTGTTTGATGCTTCCTTATCCGTTGCGATGGAGATCAGCGGCATATCGTTGTCGGCTACTTCGAACATTTTACGCGGAGCCGGGTTTACCGGAGCCGGAATATCAGCAAATATCTTTTTAACGGCCGCTTCTACCCGGTCGACATTAATATCTCCTACAATAATGATAGCCTGCAGATCCGGACGGTACCATTTATGATAATAATCACGCAGTTCATCTGGTTTGAAGTTGTTGATCACATCGATTGTTCCGATCGGCATCCGATGGGCATAACGGCTGTCCGGATACATTTTCGGTAATTGTTGTTCCCAGAGACGAGCCTGTGCATCCTGTCGTGTACGCCATTCCTCGCGGATCACACCGCGTTCCTTCTCGATAGCAGAGTCGGCCAGCGTAATGAAGTTCGACCAGTCGTGCAGGATCAGCAGGCAGGAGTCGACTACGCTTTCACGGGTTACCGGTGCATTCATGATCATATACACCGTTTCATCGAAGCTGGTATAAGCATTGAAGTTTTCACCGCCACGCATACCTACACTTTCGGTAAATTCATCCATCCCTTTATCGGGGAAGTTTTTCGATCCGTTAAAGGCCATGTGTTCCAGGAAGTGAGCCAGTCCGCGCTGGTTTTCTTCTTCCAGCATGGAACCTACGTTCTGGGCGATATAGAAGTCCGCCCGTTCTTTCGGCAGTTCGTTGTGACGGATATAATACGTTAATCCGTTGGGTAACTTACCATAACGAACCTGCGGATCGATAGGCAGTGGTTGCAGTTCCTGCTGTTGTGCTGCCAGCTGAAAGAGGCTGAAGAAGCTTAACAGGAGGAAAATAAAAGATCGTTTTTGTCTCATTTGTATATTAATTAGCTTATTCATTATTTATCGGTAATATATACATAACATGCGTGCCGCCTCCTATTTTGGATAGAACATTTTTTTCTACGAATAGTTTCAGGTCGGCGGCTGCGCGATAACGCGAACAGTCGTTTAGTCCGGCATAATCAGGTGTTGTAATCCGTTTGTTTCGTTCCAGAAAATCCAACATCCGTTTTTTGCGTTCATCGAACGTTAATTTTTTAGGTGTTTTGATATGTTCCAGTTCTGCATTCCTTAGTTCTTCTTTTAGCTTTTCCGAGCAACGAAAGTTTACGTTGTCTACCATTACCATCATTTTCTTTCCGTCGGCGGATGGCTGTGTACGTAGTGAAGGCGAGAAATGTCCCAGTTCTTCCAGTTCCACATGTTGCCCGCTTTTTAGTGAAAGGCCGATCGCCCATACAAACGAATCGAGTACGGCCTTTACATCAGCCGAAGAGATCGTCGACCGTGAGCAAATCATTTTGCATAGATAATCCATTTTTACCGTGCTGTCGCACAATGCCCGTGCATGGCTTAGCTTCGGGCCTTTTCTGCCTTTCGGTTGTGGCGTTTCGTGGACTTTGAATCTGATTCCCATTTTTATTTTTGTTTTATACTGGTGTTCCTGAAAAAACAATACGATGCTTTCCTTTTTTCCTTCCGACGGAATTGCCTGCTGACAATTGTCGGCAAGCCTGTCGATAATTATGTACAAGCCTGCCGATAATTGTGCGCAAGCTTACCGATGGTTATCGGTAGGAAAAAAGGATGAGAGCAAATATACGACACAATAGCAGGATTTGTACTCTGGGTAGGGATAATTATGGAATTCTTTAATAAGAATCACAATTAGTTGTGATTTATGTTGTTCTGTTCCAATAGCTTTCACGATTACTGAAATTGGTGTGCTAAGTTGTTCGGTTAGCTTGTTCGGTGCTTGTTCGGTCGATATGCTTTATTGCTGTATCTTTTAGATAATCGGATGTTTGTAAACCATCTACAGCTTGTAAGCCGATAGCTGTTTTCCAAGCTGAAGCCTTTTCTTTTTTGTCAGGTTCAGTGCCGCGGGTGTATGATTCAAAATCTATATTCATATACAAAAATATCCCTCTTATACTAACAGTTAACGAAGTTACAGAAATTTTCTATTTAGGTGATGAATATTCAAAAGAAATTGAAGTAAGTTTCAAAAAACATGTTTTGAACTCAGATAATTATTTGTTTGTGGCTGTATCGAAAAAATGATTATTAATAGTTTTGGATTGAATTGTTTCATTATCTTTGAGGCTATAACAATTATGCTGTGCAGCGATGAGGTGCCTATCTTATATAGTATTCTGTTTGTTCTCTTTCGCGATGTGTACTGAACAGCCAAAAGAGTTATTGCCGGAACTGTCTTATGCAGAGTCGCTTATGCAACGTTGTCCGAACCGTGCCCTAGCAGTATTGGATTCAATGGAAGTTCCCTCTCTGTCAGATGAATTTCAATATGCGACATGGTGTTTGTTAATTACTCAGGCTCGTGATAAAAACTTTGTGAAGCATACTTCCGACTCCTTAATTAATATTGCGTTGAATTATTTTGAAAAACAGGATGATCCGGTGAGAAAAGCAACTGCGTTATATTATGAAGGGCGCGTTAACCAGGATTTACTTAATGCAGAGGAAGCAACGAATTATTATTTACGAGCTAGGGAGGTGGCACAGAATACGACGGATTATAGATTACTTTGCCTGATAAATACTCATTTGGGAACTTTGTATGCTTATCGTGGTTTGACTGATTTGGCTTTAGAGGCTTATGAAAATGCATCTGATTATTCAAATCAATTAAAAGACAGTGCGCTAATTTCTTATTCCTATTCTTATTTGGGACGTGCTTCTGCGCTTGATGATGATTTGTCAAAGGGATTAGATTACTATAAAAAAGCGATGGGGATTGCGGAACAATCGGGTAGTTTAAAAGCTTTGACATTAGCTTATGGAGAAATCGCGACAGTGTACAGGGCTTTATCCATGCTTGATTCATGTATGTACTATCTTAAAGAATCAATGAAGATAAAAGAAAAATATAATATTGCTGCTTTGTCACAAACCTATTTAGGAATGGGAAAAACCTATTATTATATGGGACAATCTGATTCTGCTTATTTTTATTTAGAAAAAGCATTGAATACAACTAATCCCTATACAAAGCAAGAAGCAGTACAAACTTTATATTATTTATGTAGGGATTTAAGGAGATATGAAGAGGCAGTTAAGTATAATGAGCAAAATTGGGTTTATAAAGATTCTATAGATAATATAAATCGTAGTGCAGAAATCGCAGAAATTCAATTAAAGTATAATCAGGAAAAATTGTTGAATATAAATAATCAATTAGAAAATAGGATATTATGGGGATTAGTGCTGTCGTTATTAATAATATCTGTATTGATATATTTTTATCAACATAAGCTGGTCGGGAAGGAGCGTACAATCAAAGAAACAAGAAAACAATTACAGGTTCGTTTAAATCAATTACATGAAAATGAATCTATAATTCTTGAAAATGAAAATCTTATAGATGCCTTGTCTTCTCAAGTGGCGGAGCGTGTTGGTTCACAAGAACATATAAATGAGCAAATGCTGGAAATAGAACGAATCCGACAAAATAATGCAACATTGCAAACTCAAAATGAAATATTACAAGGAGATATAAAGAAATATATTTCCAGTTTGCAAGAAAAAGGGGAAGAGTTAAAAACGTATGAACATCTGATTGTAGAAAATGCTTATTTATCTGAGCGACAAAGGTACCTATGTTCTCAATTGATTAAGCACATAAATATACTCGATTGTTTAAAGTCTGATCCGAAATATATTGAAGAATCTCAATGGCCTGAAATTTTTGATTCAATGAATATCGTTTATCCGAATTTGATTGACCGTTTGAGGAAAGACTTTTCGTTATCGGATAATGATCTATGGATTTGTTGTTTGATAAAATTGCAATTGAATAATTCTGATATAGCTAGATTGATTGCAGTTTCTTCCTCTTCTGTTACCAAACGTAAACAACGCTTGAAAGAACGAATCAACCAATATTTGGATACTCCATTAGGGGGCGAAACCTCTATTGATGCTTACCTTTGGAAGTACTGAGAAATGCCTTGTCCACATTTTTCTTTGCTGTTTTTCTTTATAGTGCTAATTTTTAGGCTGTTGCTTGTCTTTCCCTGTCCACCTTGCTGTCCATTAGCTTTGAATCGTATTTATTTTTAAACCGCATACCTTTGTAGTGTAGAAATCAATAAAATTATCATTATGGAAAAGACCTTTAAAAAGTTTACTTGGGCAATGTTCGTGTATTTTGTTTTCAGTAGTCTATTACTACAGAGCGTATCAGCAGGGAGAAGTAAGAATATACCATTTTGTGGAGAATGGGAAGAATGTGCGCGTTCCATTTCTTCTTCAATCCCAATCTCCGCTTTTGTTAATGATGGTGTCTTATTTATTCATAGTAGTACTCAACGTTCCGATATAACAATATGTATATCAAAAGACGGGAAGGTACTTATGGAACTAAGTCGAAACCAGATAAAGCTATGGTAGATGGATATGATGAAGATTTAAATGAAATAAAAGTGAATGCTGTTATTTCGACGGGAACCGATCCACAAAATATGATTGATTATTTACAGACAATAGTGAAATATTCAGGTACTAGAAAATTCGATCCGAATCTGGCTAAACAGTCTTTACAAAACCTTAAACCAGTTCTTTTATATGGTAACGGACATTTTACAGATGGCAATAATAATGCAATAAATGAAAAACCATATGATAAAAAACCTGGTCATGCATGGGTTCTTGATGGGTATTGTACAACAAAAAAATCGGGGCAGGCTACAGATGATCTGTATTGGTCTGTGAACATGGGTTGGGGACGTTATTCGTTCAATGTATATTTTAAAACTGAAAATTCATTTAAAGATTGTGATGTCACATTTAAATATAATAATGCTGATGTTTTTATTACATATTATACTCAGGAGCAGAATATGATATACAATATAATGAAGAAGTAGAAAATAAGAGTGTTTTTAATTAAACAATTGTAATTATGAAGAAAGGAATATTCATTATTTATTCTTTATTGGCGTTTTGCTGTTGTGCTGAAAAAGAAATAATTCAGGAAACGCTTCCTGATGTTACCTCTTTTGCTGGATTTGTTGGTGAAAAGTTTTATATATTCATAGAAATGAAAGCCAATGGCTATAAGCTGAAGAATAATAATCCTCAAATTGTATCATGGGAGTATATAGAAAAAGATGATGCCATTTGTGTATATGCTATAAATACTGGAATCGGTTCTATTGATGTGTTAGGTGTAGATGGTAATATCAGGTCTATAATATCTGTTTCTGCATGTGATTTTGGTAGTAGCAATATAGAAGAAATATCTATGCATCTAACCGAGAAATCAGGAATGTTTGTTGAAGCAAATGATGCGGAAATCAAACAGCTGATTGAGGATGAGCTAGAGGAAGATATAAGAAAAAAACACAGAACACTGTATACTTTTGATAAAAAGACTAAGGAATTTACGATGAATATTCCTCAACAGGAGCAAACATTTCAAGGTACATTCGATTGGAGTATTGATTCTTTGACCTTAAAATATAATAATGTAACTGAAAAGTATGGTTTTCAGGTTGCTACAGGTAGAGTTTGTTACATAATACGAGCTGATAAAACAAAAGAATATCAGTATTTGTATCCTAGCGCGGGTATAACATGTGTTAAGGTCAAGAGGATTTGGTATGACTGGGATATCGCAGGGCTTCCTAAATAAATTGAAATTACTATGAATATGAAATATATATTTTTGTTACTGATTCTCTTTTTTATAAGTTGTTCAAAGAATGAAGAATCTATTGCTAATGATAATTTTATAAAATTGAGTAGTTACTCGGTTCGTTTTTTAGCGGGTGATGAATGTTTGATCGATGTCCATTCTAATACAGGAGATTTAAGTCTTGTGGAGGAAAATCCGAAAATTGCAACCGGATGGTGGACGAATAATGGAAAATCTATTAAAATTAAGGGAGAAAGCGTAGGAATTACATCAATTTATGTTAAGGATAGATATGATCCGGATGTATTATCAAAAATAGATATAGTTTCCGGTTATTTCGAAGGATACTATAAAGAAATTGAAAATGATGCGATTACAGTAATACAGGTTGATGACAATGTAATTCAGAAGGAAATTGAATTTGAGTTAAAAGTTTTGGCTAAAGCTAGAATAGGAACATTATATTCATTCTCTAAGAATACTAAAACTGTCATAATTAGAGAACCACAGGGCAAAAGTTATAACGGAAGTTATGATTGGAATATAGATTCTATAACAATAAAAACAAATGAAACAACACAGAAATATTTATTTAGACAAGTTGATGATGGCTTAATCGAGATAGGATTGGATTTAGCAGAAATATACAAACGAAAATATCCTAATACTTCTATTTATCATATTATGTCATATATTTTATTATCAAAGGATTTAATGACTACCAATGTTCGCAACTTCTGATGGTTACGGAATGCCAGGGTGTTCTGTGTAAAACATAATATTTAAATACAACAAACATTTTAATGGTAAAACTGAAAAATATAGCTGTGATATAATGCCACAATATCCCAATATGTTTATTATTTATCCGCTTCTCCGTTTTATTTTGGCTATTACCAGAGATTACACGGAAGAGTACAGACAGAAATACCCTGATGCCGGTATTGAAGACGTTTTTGTAATTAGGCACATGATTTCGCGTGGAGATTATTGGTGTACTGAAAGAAAAACAGAATAGTGTATTACCCAGACAGCATTAAATCTGAAATAAAGAGGTGGCAGATATCATCTCGATGATTATACCATCTTTCACAAATGTGTTACTCTGGTCAAGAGTTACAATGGTGATAGTCAAACATAATTTTTACATAGTGATATTTCTGGACGTTTATAAGTTATAATTGATAAAAGTGTTATATTTGTTTCGTTTATCAAGTATAACTTATAAAATTATGAAGATAATAGATCGGCCTGTTTATAGCAAACGAATAAAACCTTTTATTGGTAAAGGCATTATTAAAGTGCTCACCGGTCAACGCCGAGTGGGTAAAAGCTACATCATGATGCAGTTGATGGAAGATATTCGTAAGGAAAATGCGGATGCCAACATCATATATATCAATATGGAACATGAGGAGTTTCGCATGATCCGTAATGAAGATGATTTGTTTGCTTACCTGAAAGATAAAATAATAGAAGGGGGTGACAATTATCTTTTTATTGATGAAATACAGGATATTGAAGGGTTTGAACATGTACTACGCAGTCTGCAGGCGAAAGAAAGTTGTGATATATTTTGTACGGGCAGTAATGCCCGGATGTTGTCAGGCGAGCTTTCAACCTTCCTTTCCGGACGTTATATAGAATTTCATATACATAGCCTGAGTTATACTGAATTCCTTGTTTTCCATCAATTACCGGATAATAATCAGAGCTTGCTCCTGTATCTTACTTACGGAGGGATGCCCTATCTTTCAAAGTTGGCATTGACGGATGAACTGGCGTTCGAATATCTTCGAAATGTTTATGCTACCATTTTATTGAAGGATGTAGTCAAGCGCGAGGGTATCCGTAATGTTGATTTCCTGGAAACGCTGGCTCTTTATGCAGCAGATAATGTCGGCAATTTGTTCTCGGCCAATAATATCAGTAAATATCTTAAATCTCAACGGGTAGATATTTCAACAACACAGGTGATAAATTATTTGAAAGCATTAGGTAATGCTTATTTAATCAATAAAATAGGGCGGGTAGATGTAAACGGATTGAAGAAATTTGAAATAGGAGATAAATATTTCTTTGAAGATCTGGGGTTGCGTAATTGCCATTTGGGCTTTAACCTACAACGAGATATTCATAAATTGTTGGAGAATGCTGTTTATCTACATCTTTCTTTTCTTCAATATGAAATATATGTCGGTCAGAAAGATAATCAAGAGATTGATTTTGTTGCTTTAAAGCAGGGGAAGAAAGTGTATATACAGGTGACTTATCTGATTCCGGATGAAAAAACCCGGGAACGTGAGTTTGGGAACCTGATGGCTATCCAGGATAATTATCCGAAATATGTAGTTAGTCTGGATGAGTTCAACAGAGGGAGTGATGTGGAAGGGATTATGCATCTTCATCTTTCGGATTTCCTGAAAAAGGAGCTTTTGTAAAGTAGACAAATCAGAAATAAGACCGAAAACATGATTTTGACACTGTGATATTTTCGAGTGTGGAAGAATATTCTTACATTTGAAGAAATATTTTCGAGTATGGAAGAAAATTTTGCATTGCTGAGTAAATACAATTTTTGGAATGGGAATGTTCCTGAATTAGGTTTTATACGAGTTGGTTATACAGATAAGATTTTTGATTACACAGGAAATAGGCTGATCAAAGTTCTTGTAGGACAGCGTC
>ULWH01066602.1_pt1 | contig 21369 bp, 18 predicted proteins | sample 1960201 | NCBI WGS metagenome assembly ULWH01 (sample SAMEA4835808, study PRJEB28245) | human gut metagenome | biome: gut microbiome; material: fecal sample | place: Denmark | collected 2008
CACAACCTAATAATTTGCTCATCAACCAATATTCAGTACCTTTGTGAGATATTTGGTGTGTAGTGTGCCGAATTGACCAAAGAAGAATAAAAATGAATAAGATACTTAGTTATATAGCTCAAGAGACCGGGGGCAAACGTTTTGACTCCTTTCGGTATTGCTACGACACCCAACCATCGCCCAATGTAGCGTATGAACCGGGCGAAGAGAGTTATATCAACATGAAGGAATATGCGGAGAGCGACCACAATTCGAAGGTGCGTAACATGAGTGTCTTGGCAGAGTCGTGCGCTTTGGGACCTGCTTTGTTCAAATATTTCCTGGACGGTTCGCGTCGGGTCTATAAAGTGGACGATATGCAATACGACAAGAAAGTATTCCCTATTGTAAGCGGACAGGTTTCAGTGGCTTGTTGCACACGCAAAAGTAATGCCGACTATTCGTTCCACTCCTTTGAACATATAGAAGAGGAATGCTATCCCGTAGTCTGCTTACCCATCACCGCCAATGGAAACGGAGAAGACAATGCCTCGTTTTTCGGCAACTTACGGAATAGTTTAAACGACCTACCATTGTTGCGGGTATCGGGTATAGAAATAGGCAAAGTGCTATACTATCTCACCATATGCGAAGGCAATGAAACACTTGAAAATAAGGGCATAGCCCGCATACAAGACGAGATGGTGGATTGTGAAAAACGCATTGTAGCACGGCTCACCGCCCGTCATCTACTCACACAGGATAGCTATCTGATAAAAGACGGATCCGTGCAATACAAGCCCATGAAGACGGGTGACTACAAAGAGTTAAACCGCATCCGTAACAACTACCGTCATGTGGTGGGTGTATCGAAACGTTTTAACCCCAATCTGATGAAGGATAACCGGGGACAGAGTAATGCGGCGGTAATAGCCGAATTGCCGCTCTTTCATCGCACACCCGCTTTCCTTTGGAATCCCGGCACGGAATGGGGAGGCGTAAATTTTGCCATTTGGTATGTACGCATCCGCGACCGTAAATATTGTGAGACACCTTATTCAGGCATTCTGAAAGTAGAGAAGATGCTCATGACAGGCTACGAAAACGATCATGGCCTACATACCGACGAGATTGATGCCATCACCGCTAATCTCATCAACGAGCGTAATCCCGTATGTTATGGCAACGACACGCGCTGGGCAAACCATCTCTACCCTGTCTATATGACGGAAACCTATTGCAAGAGCCGCTTTCGTAGCGACCTGCAATTTATTCATCTATTCTAACAACATAATCTGACAATCATGGAAATCATAGGAAAAGTGATAGCCACAGAGAAGCAACCCTCTACCATAGAGGAGTTTACTTTTTGGACACAAAAAGATTTGAGACTAAAACCTTTTGACGTGGTAGTGGTAGAACACATTACAGACTCGGTAGGGCATGCCTCTAAGACATTCGGCGTGGTGGAAGAAATTTCACACATGACTGATTCGCCCAGTGCACTCGCCGGCTTCATATCCAGCGACTTCGGCAATGTAAACGCACACTCTTACACCGAGCGCATCGGCATGAATTATGTGAAATGCAAGGTGGTGGGCAATGACCGGAACATCTATATTCCCGTACAGGAGGGGCGTAAAGTATTCCTCGCTACCGAGGACGAGATTATGGAAGCATTAGGGCTGAAAGAGGTAAAGCATCCCATGCCGGCAGGTTACATCGAAATGTACGACGGTATCAACCGTAAAACGTTGCCCGTGTTCTTCAACTCTCATTTTCTAATAGGCCCCGAAGGGGCGCATCTCAACATTTCGGGTATTTCGGGGCTTGCCTCCAAGACCTCATACGCCATGTTTCTGATGAAGGCTATACAAGATTATGCATTGAAAAACAGAAACGAATCGGTAGCATTCATCATGATGAACGTAAAAGGGACCGACTTGTTGAAGGTTGATCAAAAGAACAACCGCACGGAAGAACTTGAAAAGATAAAGCCCGTCTATGACCTTTTGGGCATGAAGATGGAACCTTTCCAAAAGGTGAAATACTTCTATCCCTTTGCCAAAGAAAGTACCGCCTACACACACGAAAAGCAGGCGGTGATAGAGGAACGGCTAAAGTCGGGACGCGCCTTCCAATACAAATACCTCTTCGAGACGGATGAAGACAAGGAATGTCTGGATTTACTTTTTGCCAATGTGGACGACCCGAATGAGACCATAGAAAGCATTCTGAACTTTATCATTTCGGGCGGAGCCGATTTCCGGGGCGTGGATAATTGGGAAGACTTCAAAAACGCCCTGTATGCCCAAACACAGACCGACAAGACGAAATCGGCAGGCAAAGAAATTTCGGTGATGAGTTGGCGTAAGTTCTACCGTCTGTTCAACAAGAGTTACCAGAAGTGTCAACAGATGTTTACCAACCAACTGGGTGGTGGCGTACGCCTGCGAGACGAGATAGCCCGTATCGGCAAGAATGACGTGATGGTGATAGACGTAGCCAAGCTTGATGAGGAATCGCAGGGTTTCGTGTTCGGCGATGTGATGCGCGCTGTCTATAACCTGAAGCTCGGCACTCCCGACCGTCCGGATAGTGAAATACCCGACCGCATTATCATATTCATTGACGAGTTGAACAAATACGCCTCTGTGGATGTGCCCAGGTCATCGCCCATCCTGCATCAGTTGCTCGACATCACCGAACGCGGACGCTCGTTGGGCATTATACTTTTTGGTGCAGAGCAGTTCGTGAGCGATATTCACCGGCGTGTGAAAGGCAATTGTGCCACCCAGGCTTTCGGGCGTACCAATGCGATAGAAATCACGCGCGAGGATTTCCGTTTCGTGCCTAGTGTTTACAAAACTATGCTGACCCGTATGAAGCAGGGAGAGTACATCATCCAGAACCCCGTGTTCCGCTCGATGTTGCACATCAACTTCCCCTTGCCCATTTATAAATATTACGAATAAAACATTATACCGACAATGGCGAAAATAAAAATAGGGAAAAATGCCATCGAAAACCTTACCCGAAGTATGTATGAGGATCCAAGGTGCATTTTCCGTGAATATATACAGAATGCCGCCGACCAGATAGACCTGGCTACAGAGCAAAATCTTGAACCGGATAATTATTATGATATCCATGTGCGCATTTTCCGGGGCGACAAACGGATTGTGATAGAGGACACCGCAACAGGTGTGCTATGTGACCAGCTTGACACTCTGCGCGATGTAGCCGCCTCCATGAAACGGCGCGGCCATCAGAAAGGATTTCGAGGCATAGGGCGGCTGGGCGGACTGGCTTACTGCTCCACCCTTATCTTTGAGACATCGGCCAAAGGTGAGAATGTGAAAAACAAAATGCTCTGGGATGCTGAAAAAATGAATCGTCTACTTGATGATGAAAATTATGATAAGGATGCCGCCACGGTGATAGACGAAATTATTACCGAAAGTCAAGAGAAAGAGGCTGACGGCAAGCATTACTTCAGGGTAATTATGGAAAATGTAAGCGATGATCGCCTGCTCGATGTAGAAAACATACGCGATTACCTTCGTATGGTGGCACCGGTGGATTACCCCACCGCCTTTACTCGCTTTGCCGCCGAAATCAAGCAATATGCCGCCGAGCACGGCGCTAAGATAGACACTTACCATCTTTATTTGGGAGACGAAAATAATGAGGAGCAGATTTTCAAGGCTTATACTCCAATGATTATTGATAAAAAAAACAAAGACTATGAAGTAAAGGCCATTCAAAAGTTTCACCGCTACGATCAGAACGGCAACTTGATGTATTGGGGATGGTATTCTATATCAGAAATACGCGGGCACATCCCCAGTTGTAATGTACCCTATGGCATGCGCCTTCGCGAAAAAAACATCCAGGTGGGCGACGAACGCACTTGTCGCCATTTCTTTGCCTCTGAGGGGGATAAACGTTTTGCACAATATTTTTATGGCGAGGTTCATGTGGAGACAAGCGAACTCGTGCCCGACGCACGGCGCGACTACCTGCGCTCGTGTCCGCTTCGAAGCGAATTTGAAAGACTTATCCGCGAAGACTTTAACGCACTGAAGGATCTTTGTAAGGACGCTTCGGACTGGAGAAGCATTATTAAAAAAATAGAAAAAACAAAGAAGGAGCAAAAAGACATCGCGGAAAAACAGACACAGCCTAATCCTTATCTCACTCCATCCGAAAAAGAAAAAGACGAGCAGAAGTTCAAAGAATTGCAGGAAGATTTGGAAAAGGCCAGAAAAAAACTAGAACTTGCCCAGAAAAAAGCAGAAAAAAACAATTCTCCGTTGAAAAACATTTATTTCGGTGGCGGAAATTCGGGGAACACTACCACACCGGCAACGACTTCTCCCGTACCGCCACAGGAAAAGCCTCATCTTCCGGCGAATAATGCGAATAATGAAAAAATACTCGTCACGGGTGGCCTGCGCACCGATGGCAGCTTTTACGCGCACTTCAACCAAGGCGAGAAAGATATACTCAATGCAGTATATCAAGCTATATACAAGGTTATTCCCGACGAAGATTTCCGCGAATTGCTAATACGTAAAATAGAAAAGGAGTTGCCCCGATGAGCCGTAGAGTATTGCTATTGGAACCCAATTATAAGAATAAGTTTCCTCCTATAGGACTGATGAAAATGGCTACTTATTTCCGTCTGCGCGGCGATGATGTGGTATTCTACAAAGGTGACTTGAAAGAGTTTGTAGTGAATCAAATTACAGACGAGTGTGTAGCAAAACTAACCGAGGTGGATGATGTCATTGACTGGCGACTCCGCTCTGTCCACATAGCTGACTATATCCGCAACCGGAAGCGGGCGGATTTGGAGCTGATAGGCGTAGATGATTCAGAGTTTGCAATCTTTATCTACCCATGGCTGGAACATTACAAGAAGTTCTATCATAGTGGAGAGTACAAATTACATCCGCGCTGGGACTGGGTGGGCGTGACCACCCTCTTCACGTTCTATTGGAAGATAACGATAGAGACTATCGAGTTTGCCAAGACTATGGTGAAAGATCCTACACACAACCTCATGGTGGGTGGTGTACTGGCCACCATTCAGCCCAACGAGATAGAGGCAGCTACCGGTATCCGTCCATGGTGCGGTACACTCCATACTCCTGGCGACATCGATGCAGGAGATCCTCGTATCATAGATGAACTTCCATTGGATTACTCCATACTGGACGAGGTAGACTACGTATATCCCGACTCGGGAGCCTATTATAGCTATGCCACTCGGGGTTGCATCCGCAAATGTCCGTTTTGCGCCGTATGGACGCTGGAGCCCCGTTATCAAGACTACATCCCATTAATAGACCGCATCAACCGCACACGCCGACTCTATGGTGATCAAAAGAACCTACTCTTGATGGACAATAATGTACTGGCTTCTAAACAACTGGAGCAGATAGTGGAAGACATCAAAGCATGTGGCTTCACCAAGGGAGCCAAATATATTGAGCCAAACCAATACGACATTGCTATTCGTAACCTTCGGCTGGGAATGAACAATCGTGCCTATGTGCGCAAATGTTTTAAGCTTTTGCAAGGCATCAACGAATACAAACCGTTGACTGATGAGGAACGTACCCATATCTATGCTTTGCGAAAAGAAAATGGTCTGCTCAACCTGCGCACTTGTACCCGTGAAGCTTTAATAACCACCTATAAAGACTTTGCGGCCTACTTCAACAAGCGTTATACGCGAAGCCGTAGCAAAGGGCGTTTGCGCCATGTCGACTTCAATCAGGGTGTGGACGCGCGTCTATTCAACGAGCAGGTTGTTTCACTTCTGTCCGAGATCCCCGTGCGCCCCCTACGCATCGCTTTCGATGACATCAAGACCGAGACCGCTTACACACACGCCCTAACTATGAGCGTGAAACATGGCATGAAGGATTTTTCCAACTATCTACTCTATAATTTCAAAGACAAGCCTGCCGACTTATATCATCGGTTGAGAATTAATGTAGACTTGTGCGAAAAGCTGGGTGTAAGTGTCTATTCCTTTCCGATGAAATACCATCCCATCCGTGACGAATATAGTCACGACCGCAACTATATCGGTCCACATTGGAACCGTAAGTATATCCGTGCGGTGCAAGCCGTGCTCAATGCCACCAAAGGTAAAATAGGCCGGGGAATATCATTCTTTGAAAAAGCTTTCGGGCGTAATGAAGAGGAATTTATGGAATTGCTCATCATGCCCGAGACATTCATCCTTTTTCGCCTCTTCTTCGAACATTTGGGATATACCGACCAGTGGCGCAAGGCCATGAAAGACCTTTCAGAAGAGGAACGTGAGGAGCTAATGCCCATCATCTACAAAAATGACTTCAACCATATAGAGGAACTACCCTCTAATCCGAAACTTCGTCACATCCTGAAATTTTACAAAGATTACCGGGGTGACATTGCCAACCATGAATCCGAACTTTACTTGAAAAAGGAGGAGTTCAACAAAATACTCCAAAAGACATGATAAAAGTATCAGACAATAAACATACGAATTTTCCTGTAGTGTGCGGGGAAGATTATGAACAATTTTTCCAAAATGAACTGATGTACTACTTGTATAGTGATATTTGGAAAAAAGAATACTCCGATTTATGCCAGGATATGAAGATGAAAGTGTCGCCGGGCGATACTGAACATCTTAAAACATATCTTCGCAAAAAACACGAAGAGGTAAGGATAAAGTTTACCCAAACAGAAGCTTATACGGTTTGGAACCATTGCTATGATGCAGAACAACATGATTATAGCATTCCTAAGTTTCTTCGGAAACTTAATACGTTGTATGACGGTGAAATCAACCGAGCCGAATGGAACAGGTTTATGTCCTATCATTGTCAGACAAAGTACATAGATACAATTCTTGCCCAACTATTGGAAAACGAAAAGCAGACACAGGACGGCATAGTAAACTTCCAATACAACAATTATGGCGAGATACACTTCGGATGTACTTCTTCCGGCACCCATATCTCCCAAGATGATGATAACGCATCTTGGGAGCCGCTCCGCAACTTGATATTCGACACTCGCCTTTTCGATACCAACGAACGACTCATTGCCTTACGCAATACCATTGCCTCAGCCATTGACCTAGGTGACGCATCCGTCCTCTACGGTGGCACTCCTCTGGAAGTACGCATCGACCCTCATATGCTGAGTGACTGGTATTACATTGTCAAGTCGCTCGAAGAAGCGAAAGTGATAAAGGGGAAAGCCACGGATACAGGCTTCATTGACCAAATGGCAAGCTGGTTTCCCACGCTCTTCGTTTGCGAATCACCCGACGAATTCAGCAAGCATAAACGAAGCATCACCAAAGCCATCTCTAATGAACGAGGGAAATGGAAAAACTTGAAAAACGGAGAAACAATCAAGCTGAACGAAATGTGGGCAAAAGAAAAACAGATAAAAATAGATCGCGCCAAGAAGGAACGCATATACGAACTGGCAAATAAAGGGTTACTACGAAACCTCACAGACTTGAAACAAAGGATTGAGAAAGAAAAGTCAAACCGATAAAATGGTCTTATAGTTGGGAGTTCATCAGACACTCCATCGGACTTATCGGACAAAAACAGACGAATGAACCGGACACGTCGGACAAGCCTCTAAATAGGCCTGCCCGACGTATTTTTTTATAGTCGTCCTACTATAACTTTACCTCTGTAATCGGAAATAAACCGGTTGCGGGGGCATTTTCATTATGTGTGCCTCCAACTTAACAACAACAATAAAACATATGGAAACATTCGTAACCATCATCGAACAACACGGCTTGAAAAGCCGTCCCTATCAGGACAATCAGGGGGGGCAGCACACCTTCCATTCGCGCGGCTTCGTGCTATCCAACGGTATAGACGAGTTTTATGCCGAAATGACAGGTGACCAAGCCCTGCAATGCGGAGAATATGACAAGACACTTCTGCATCGCCTGCAAGGCTACATCCGACAACGCCGCTTCACCGACAAGAACGGACAGGAACGCTTCGAGAACCAAATTTATATTGTAAAACTGGTATAACATTTATTATGAACATTACAATCCAATTGAGCGACCGCGCTTATCAGAGACTTCTTTCGTCAGGTAGCCGCCTGCAAGGTACTATCGGACTGGTAAATCCCAATGAGGGTAATTTCAACGAACATATCCGCCACACGCCGGAAAACGGGAGCGATAACTCAAAATACATTCGCCTGCGCCACGGCCGGGTGAGTGTGAACGAGAACCGCGTGCGTTTCACCCTACACATCGGACTGGACGAAGCAGGTATCATACCCTCCGAGGCCATCGAAAATGAGAGCCGCGAAGCAGGCGGATTCGTGGACGACATACTCGACACCATCGAACGATATCATTAAAAAACAAACTATTTTTATCATGAGCTTTGGAATTTCAAATAATGTAAAAAGCCGGGTGGTACGCACATGTACCCCCGAGCTGTTCCGGGGAGTAATAGATTCTCCCCTGGTGGCCGGGATATGCGCCGAGATAGAAGATGCCCTGGAAGCCACAAGGCGGGGTGAAATGTCGAAAGAGGACTTCGACACACTGAAAGCGGAACGCAAGAAAATGCTTCCGGTCATTACGCCGCACGCCACTTTCAAGAACGGCCGACGGTTGAATGCCGATGCCGTGCCGTCGGGACTTTCGATGTACGATGTGGATCATATCACCGACCCACGCGGCTATTATAAAGCCCACGTGGAAGGCAGGGAAAAGGAGTTGGGCGTGGTACTGGCACACGTAACGCCATCCACCGAGGGACTTCGGCTACTCTTTGTAATTGAAAATGGAGAATTGAAAAATGAAAATTATAAAGACAAGAATACTACAGGAAGTGTTTTGGCAGAAGCACAACGCCGAATGTCGGAGCAATTGGGCGATGCCAATTATGACGGGGCGGTGAAGGACTTGGCGCGATGCTCGTTTCTTGTACCCCGCGATTATATCCTATATCTGGACGAAAAGGCTTTGTTTGCGGAATATCCGGCAAATGGCACACAGATGACACAAATCGAGCAGATGACCACAGATCAAAATCCGCGTAAATCTGCGCCATCTGCGTGCCATGAGGAGACAAATCAGAATAACGAACCCGCAGACCCAAGCACAGATAATTCTCAATCATTTAAAGGCGTTCCGTATAAAAATATCATTGCTGAATGGATTCGCCTCACAGGTGGCGAACCGCAAAAAGGCGAACGCAACACCCGCTTGCACCGCCTGGCATCGCATCTGCGCTACATCACGGATAATGACGAAAATCTTTTATTCGCCATCATGCCCCGCTACGACCTTACGGAAGAAGAGATGCGCGGATTGATTCACTCGGCCTGTACCGCCAAATTCTGTTCCACACCCAAAGAGATGCGCGAGGCGGTACGCCTGGCAATGAATAATGAAGAATCAATAATGAATAATTGCCCTGCTGACGGAAACAATAATTCTTCATTAAATACTCCTCCCGCTCTCCCTAAGAAGCTCCCGGGGTTGATAAAACTCCTGCTGAGCCGCACACCGGACATTTATCAGGCCGCCGTGGCACATGCCGTTTTTCCCGCGCTGGCCGCCCACCTACATAAGGTACGGTTTCGTTATATCGACAATGTGCTACATGAAGCAACGCTCATGAACGTCCTTATGGCAGGCACCGGCGCGGGTAAGGATTGCATCTCCGAACCTATCAACCGCATCATGGCAGACATCCGTTTAAGAGACGAGGAGAACCTGCGCCGCGAACGCGAGTGGAAGAACGAAGTCAACTCCAAAGGGGCGAACAAGGACAAACGAGCGCGTCCCGAAGGCTTGGTCATTCAAGAGATCGATGCCGATATGACAAACCCCGCCTTCGTGATGCGTACCGCCGAAGCGAACGGACATTTTCTTTACACGAAATTGAACGAGATCGACCAGTTCGATGCCCTGCGCGGAGGGACAAGGGGCCAGCAACAATTCCAAATCATGTGCCTTAGCTTTGACCCCGGAAACCGCTATGGACAGACCCGCGTAGGTACCCAGTCCGTCACGGAGAAAGTAACCATCCGCTTCAACTGGAATGCCGCCACCACGATCCTGAAGGGCAAACGTTACTTCTCGCGGGTGTTGACGGACGGCCCGATCTCACGCATCAACTTTTGTACCATCCCCGAACGTGAAATCGGTGCCGATATGCCTGTGTACGGCGAATACGATGCCGCTTTCGACGAAGAACTCCGCCCATCCATCGAGAATCTCTGCCGTGCCGTGGGCGAAGTGGATTGCCCCGAGGCATTCCGCCTGGCTAAGAAGCTCAAGGAGGAATGTGCCGACTTCGCTCGCCTCTCCCAATCGAGAATCTATGAAAATCTTTCGTTTCGGGCCAATGTGATTGCGTATCTGAAGGCTTGCGTGCTCTATGTGGCAAATGGCCGTAAGTGGGACAAAACGATGGAGGAGTTCGTTCGCTGGAGCTTGAAATACGACCTCTGGTGCAAGATGGAGTTCTTCGGAGCGGACATCGAGGAGGCAATGAGCGGAAGTGGCATGGCATCGGACAGACAAAAACGTCGCGGACGAACCAATCTCTTAGAGCTGCTTCCCGAAGAGTTCACCTTAGCAGATGCCGTTCGTGTACGCCAATCGCAAGGCATGGATGCCGAGGGCACACGAAATATGCTTTGGCAATGGACACACCGGCATTACATTACAAAACTTACAATTAATGAAAACGACTTGAAAGGTGCATCTACCCCTACCAGGCCGGAAACCTATAAAAAGACTGAGAAATGGAAATAACCCTGACACGCATCGCCCGCCGCAAGACCTATACGATAGGCCGGCTGGCAATCGACGGAGAATACATTTGCGATACGTTAGAACCCACCTGGCGCGACATCGGCTGGGGAAGGCCGGGCAAGAAGATAGCCGGCAAAACCGCCATTCCGGAAGGCCGCTATCCGGTGGTGGTGACCTTCAGTCCCCGGTTCCGGCGGTGGCTTCCTCTCCTACTCCACGTGCCCCTGTTCGAAGGCATCCGCATCCATGCCGGCAATACGGCCGACGACACGGCAGGGTGTATCTTGCCCGGGTTGAATAAAAAGAAAGGCCAAGTAATAGATTCGCGTATCTGGGAACACCGCATCGTCCGCCGCCTGGCAAATCGTCCCGAAGGGGAGGCGGTGTGGATAGAGGTGAAATAAATCTGAGGCAAGTGATTATTATTTATAATTGGAAAAGGAGTTGTGCCCTCGTGCATAGCTCCTTTTCTAAATATTATACTATCTTTGTGAATTGATTTTAGGACGATGAAAGAGTTGCTGTTGCTATTAAAGAAGTTCTTTGGGTATACTTCTTTCCGCCCATTACAGGCGGAGATCATACAACGTATTTTGAGGAAAGAGGATTCACTGGTGCTGATGCCTACCGGTGGGGGGAAGTCGATTTGCTTCCAACTACCGGCTATTTATCTGCCGGGGACGGCGGTTGTTATCTCCCCTTTGATCGCACTGATGAAAGACCAGGTGGGCGGATTGGTGGCCAACGGTATTCCGGCCGCCGCACTCAATAGTATGATGCCTGACGAAGAACGGCAACAAGTCAAACAACTCTGCATCCAGGGAAAGATCAAGCTGCTTTATATCTCCCCCGAAGGACTGATCGGTGAGCTCCACTGGCTGCTTCCCCGCATGGATATATCGTTGATAGCCATCGACGAAGCCCATTGTATCTCGCATTGGGGGCACGACTTCCGGCCGGAATATACGCAACTGGCGGTACTCAAGGAACATTTCCCTAAAATACCGATCGTCGCCCTGACCGCGACCGCCGACAAGGTGACGCGTACGGATATAATCAACCAGTTGAACCTGCGCGATCCGGAAGTATTCGTCTCTTCTTTCGACCGTCCCAACCTTTCCCTGACGATCCGCCGGGGACTAAACAAGAAAGAGAAAACGGCCGCCATCGTCCATTTCATCCATGCACACCGAAAGCAGAGCGGTATCGTCTACTGCATGAGCCGGAACAGTACCGAAAAACTGGCTGAAGAGCTTTCTTCCTACGGGATCAAGGCAACCGCCTATCATGCCGGACTTACGCCCGCGATGCGCGAAAAGGCACAGGATGATTTTATCAACGATCGGGTAAATGTTGTCTGTGCAACGGTTGCTTTCGGTATGGGAATCGACAAAAGCAATGTCCGCTGGGTTGTACATTACAATATGCCCGGAAGCATTGAAAACTACTACCAGGAGATAGGTCGTGCCGGACGGGATGGGATGAAGAGCGACACCTTGCTGTTCTATTCGGTGGGCGACCTGCTCGTGCTCCGTCGTTTTGCCGAGGAAAGTGGCCAGCGGGATGTCAATCTTCAGAAACTGAACCGGATGCGCCGTTATTGCGAAGCGGATATCTGCCGCCGCCGTATCCTGCTCAGTTATTTCGGAGAAGAAAGCGATCAGGATTGCGGAAATTGCGATGTCTGCAAGAATCCCCCTCAACGCTTCGACGGTAGCATATTGGTTCAGAAAGCACTTAGCGCCATCTTCCGTACCGGTCAGTTTGTCGGCATGAATATGTTGATCAATATTCTCCGTGGATCAGAAAAAGCGGATATCACCGAAAAGGGATATGATAAACTAAAGACCTACGGAGCAGGAAAAGACCTGACCTACAAGGAGTGGAAAGAGTATCTGTACCAGATGCTCCAGTTGGGATATATCGAGATAGATTACGTAAATGCCGGTATACTAAAGGTAACGCCACTGGGAAGAAAAATATTGTTCGGCGAGCAGAAAGCCATGATGGCCATTTACAAAGAAACGGAAGAAAAGGTATTCTTACGCAAGAAAGACGGCAAATTCAAATACCGCCCGATCAAACCGATACAGGCGGCTTCCGTCGAAGAGACATTGCTCGACTCGCTTCAACAACTCCGCAAGCAGATCGCCGAACGGGAACAAACACCGGCCTATATCATCTTCTCCGATGATTCGCTGGAAGATATGGTACAAAAGAAACCCGTCACGCTGGACGAGTTCAGCGAGATACATGGTGTAGGGCAAATCAAATTGGACAAGTACGGCAAAGTATTTGTAGCACTGATACGGTTCGTACTACGGTTACCCAAAGAGGGATAACACTTTACTTTGCCGGTTACTTTCTTCTTTTAAAGGATGTGTTGAACGGGAAGTTCTATCTCTCCGAAACCGATCATCGCATTGAACAGACGGATCAGGGAATAGCGCGACAGATCCTGCGGACGGATCTCGGCGGGAACAATCAGCCCTTTGCCTAATAAAGACGCTCTCATCGTCCCTTCCAGCAAAGGCTTTTCGGGTGTTTCCCATTGTTCGCCATTCCATAGGGCGATATTGGCTATCGAGGTATCTGTAAGAAAGCCGTCGCGGATAATCAATATATCGTCGGCTTCACCTTTCTGCTTGAATAATTCATCCAGCTTCTGCCGGTTACTACTCTTATAGGTGTAATCCAACCCGTCGGATGTTACCATCCTCAGGCTCTTCACCGGACGGATCGTGTAAGGCTGATATTCCACCTTTTCTACTTCATCCTGATATTCGATACGGCATTTGGTACGTTCGGTATACTCACCGGGCTGGATATAATCAGCCAGGTTAACGGGCAAGTTACATTCAAATATATCCCTCCGCGTCTTGTTGAAGCGGTAGTTATGAAAGCCCAGATTAAGGGCCTTCCCATTCTCGATACGGATTGTTTCAATAAATTGGCACATATACTTTTTGTTTCATTTCGTTATATTCACTCTGCAAATCACTCCGGGAAGTGATGCCACCTCCACTCTTAAACACCAGCCGTCCGTCCTGCTCTTCCAGGAAACGGATCATGACGGCGCTATCCAATTTACGGCCGTCAAAATAGCCGGTCACGCCCGTATAAAATCCCCGGTCATACGTCTCCGCTTCCGCAATGATCTCCATCGTCTTTTTCTTCGGCGCACCGGTGATCGAACCGGCCGGCAAGAGGCTGAAAAGGATTTCTCCCAAAGAAGCCTGCCAGCTCCCGTCCAGCTTTCCTCTTATCTCGGAACTGACCTGCAACAAACGTCCTCTGTTGGTAAGCAACTCATCGATATACCGATAACGGGTAACTGTCACTTCCGATGCCACCTGGCTCAAATCGTTACGGATCAGATCGACAATCGTAGCATGTTCCGCTTCTTCCTTGCCGTCTGCCAGGATGCGTGCGCGGGCATCCGGCAAAGAAGCGTCGATCGTCCCTTTCATCGGATAAGAATAGATAAAACCGTCCTCGATACGCACGAATATCTCGGGGGAGAAGACGACAAAGCGATCCTTCGTCCATAATTTATAGGGGGCATGCGAACAGGCAAAAACCTCTTTCAAGGTCAGGTTCGTTTGTACCGGAGTGGCACAGGTCAAATTCACCAGATACGAATTACCGGCATGAATATGATCGGAGACAATACGGAAAGACCGGGAATAGGCTTCATACGAAACCGGATCGGTATGCCACACCACCTGTTTATCCGGCAATGCCACCGTCTCCGGGATAACATTGGTGAAACCATTCAGATCGTATAGCAACTCTTCCGGATCGATAGTATCCGTCTCCCCTATCCAAACCTGTTCCTGCTTATAATCGACGACAAAGATAAAAGGCCGTCCGGAAAATCCCAATCGATTCATGTACCGGACGGCTTCTTCCTTATTGCATAATTTCATATCAGATCAAAAATCGCTCTGTCAGTCCGCCAAATGCATCGATACGGCGGTCGCGGAAGAAAGGCCACCAACGGCGCACATTCTCGCTACGTGCCTTGTCTATCTCTACCACGCGGACTTCTTCATGGTCATTCGGAAATTCAGCCAGCAACTCTCCCTGCGGGCCTGCCACAAAACTATTCCCCCAGAACCGGATACCGTTTGTCTGCCCCGAAGGATCCGTCTCGTGTCCCGTACGGTTCACGGTAATCACCGGAAGTCCGTTGGCTACGGCATGACCCCGTTGCACGGTTACCCAGGCATCCAGCTGGCGTTTCTTCTCTTCCTCCGTATCACTACTTTCCCAACCGATGGCGGTCGGATAGATCAGCATTTCGGCTCCTTTCATAGCCATCAGGCGGGCGGCTTCCGGATACCATTGATCCCAGCAAACCAGCACGCCGAGTTTACCGACCGAAGTCTGTATGGGTTCAAAGCCCAGGTCGCCCGGTGTAAAATAGAATTTCTCGTAATAAGCCGGATCATCCGGTATATGCATTTTACGATACTTTCCGGCAATCGTGCCGTCACGTTCGATCACCACCGCCGTATTATGATAGAGTCCCGGCGCACGCCTTTCAAAAAGGGAAAGCACCAGCACGACACCCAGCTCTTTCGCCAGTGCACCGAACGCTTCGGTAGATGGCCCCGGAATTGGTTCTGCCTGGTCGAACACCTGTGTATCTTCTGTCTGGCAGAAATAGAGCCCGTTATGCAACTCTTGTAGCACGACCAGTTCCGCCCCTTCTTCCGCACAAAGCCGGATGCTATTTTTCAGTTTCTTTATATTATCTGTCCGGTCACAGGTATTTGCCTGTTGAATTAATCCTACTTTCATACGATAAAATCTTTCGGGTACTGCATTGTCACACAATGCAACGAACCATGTTGTTTAATCAACGGTAAACAATCGATACCTACAATCTCCCTGTCCGGGAAAGCCGTTTGCAAGGCGGCTCTAGCCTCCTCGTCTTTCGGTGAATTATAGAAAGGGAGCAAGACCGCCCCGTTTATAATCAGGAAGTTGGCATAAGTAGCCGGTAAACGTTCACCCTCCCATTCCACTTTATCCGCCATAGGCAAAGCGATCAGGCGGTAAGGTTCGCCGTTGGCCTGGGTGAACTCTTTCAGTTCCTCCTCCATTTCCTGTAATTCGGCAAAATGTTCATCTTCTTCGTCCGTACATTGCACATAGGCAATCGTATCTTCGCTACAAAAACGGGCCAGCGTATCGACATGGCTATCGGTATCGTCCCCCGCTAGGTAACCGCTTTCCAGCCACAAGATACGATCCAGGCCGAACACCTGTTTCAGGTAGCTTTCCAACTCTTCCTGCTGAAGGTATTCATTTCTGTTCACGGAAGAAAGGCATTCGACCGTAGTCAGTAAAGTACCCTTTCCGTCCGACTCGATACTACCGCCTTCCAATACGAACGGTTGCATATTGACCGGAACGACCTCCTCCGCAAACGTCTTCCCATGGAATAATTTACGTGTGATCAGGTTATCGTGATTAGCCGCAAACTTCATGCCCCAGCCGTTAAAGACGAAATCGTACACCACCGGTATGCCTTCCTCAAAGACAGAAATACCTCCATGATCGCGTGCCCAGGTATCGTTTGTCTCCATTTCGCGGAAGATGATACGGCTATAATCCACCTCTCCCAGTTGGGAGCGTACCAGCGATTCATCCGGACAAACGATCAGTAACTTTTCCCGTTTGATCACTTCTTTGGCAATCGAGACAAAGCAAGGAACCACCTCGTCCAGTATCGGTGCCCAGTCAGTCCCTTCATGTGGCCAGGTCAGTTGAACCGCGCTTTGCGGATACCATTCGGCCGGCAATATTGTTTTATTCTCCATGTCTGCTAAATTTATTTTCTGGTTACAAAGATAAGCATTTATTGAAAGCAAGCGATCACATGCAAAATCCACTGTTTTCAGAAAGCTGATACTTACTAGTCAGGCTAAATACTTGCCATGTCAAGCAAGAAATCGTAGATACTCATCATCTGTATACCGTTCTCATCGCTCCATGATTTGGTGTGTTCACCCACTATCAACAACTTTCTGAAAGAGTCGCCAACCAAACGCAACGAACGCTTTTCCTGTTCCATCTTCTCTTCATCCGGCATACGCCATGCCGACTGGATATAGATTCGTTCGCTTCCTTTGTTGCAGACGAAATCCACCTCTAACGTTACCCTTTGCTGCTGTCCTTCTGAATTTCTAATACGGTGATAGATATTACCTACATCCACAAGCCAGCCGCGTCTCCTCATTTCGTTATATATAACATTCTCCATCAGATGTGTGGGCTCGATCTGCCGGAATGAAAGAATGGCATTTCTCAAACCGATATCCTGATAATAGCACTTATATAAAGAACCGATATATTTACGTCCTTTTATATCGTATCGCTCCGACTTTTCGATTAGAAATGCGTCCTGCATATATTCCAGATATGTAGATACGGTCTTATCGGAAATATTCCGGACATTGCTTACCGACTTGAATGTATTGGCTATGTTCGAGGCATTCACGGGAGCACCTATACTTGAGGCAAGCGCTTGAGAAAGTTCTTCAAACTCGGGCTTCAATTCTATATTGTTCCGTTCATAAATGTCACGCAAATAAACTGTACGGTACAAACGGCGAAGAAACTCTGATTTCTTGTCATCACCATCCTGCGTCAGCAGTTGGGGTAGACCGCCATACATCAGATATTCAGCCCATCCGTCTTCCTTCGAACCTTCATACACAGACATGAACTCATGGAATGACAATGGCCATACATGAATCTCGTCACCTCGTCCCCTAAACTCCGTAACAACATCCGACGAAAGGAAGCGCGAATTGGATCCTGTTACATATACATCCGTGCCTTCCGTCACAGACAGACTGGAAAGGACTTCCACAAAATCCTTTACTTCTTGAACCTCATCGACGATGATGTAATAGGTAGAATCATCGACCATCCGTCCGTCTAACCAGTCCAACAGGTAATCAGGATCTTTAAATACCTTGTTTTTCCGACTCTCCATATCTATGATAATGATATGATCGTCTGAAACTCCTTCATCCAGCAAATGTTGACGAAAGAGTTTTTTTAGCAGGAATGATTTGCCGGAACGACGCAGCCCTGTTATGATTTTAATAAGACCGTTGCCCTTAGATCGTTGGAGCTTATCTATGTATGTACTTCTGTTTACAATCATTAATTTGCTAATAAATGTCACATGTGACAGTTTTTCGAACACAAAGTTATATATTTTCCTTCAAACAAGAGCATAGTTCAATGAAAACAACCGACTAAACTTTAATCCTGATTCATAAAACTCATAAAAAAAACACCTCCTTGTAGTTGGTATATTCAGAAACCTTACTAACTTTGCACCACAAAGTACTTTTTATCATAAGTATATGAACAAACAATTAGAAGACATAAAAGTAATACGCGAGATGATGGAAAGATCATCCAAATTCCTGTCATTAAGCGGGCTATCCGGTATTTCAGCCGGGATTATTGCTATTATCGGGGCGGCACTCGCCTATTTCCATATTTTGCAGGAACCTTCAACCGCCGGCTTCGACACGACCCACGAAGCCATGTTCCGCGAAATAACATTACTGATAACGGATGCTTCCGCCGTCTTACTCTTTTCCATTTGTTTCGGTATCTACTTTTCGTGGAGAAAGTCGGTTAAGAAAAACCTGATGCCCTCCAAGAGCCTGATAAAAAAGACACTTTACAACCTCGGTATTCCTTTGGTAGCCGGTGGTATCTTTGCCCTTATTTTCCTGTTGCGCGGCGACCTGCCGATGGCTATTACAATGACGCTGACTTTCTACGGCCTGGCGTTGATCAATGTATCCAAATACACCCTCGATGAAGTCCATTATCTTGGCCTGACGGAAGTCATACTGGGAATACTCGCGGGCCTGTTACCGGATTGGAGCCTCCTGCTCTGGACAATCGGGTTCGGAGTGTGCCACATCATTTACGGCACGGCCATGTATATTAAATATGATCTGAAAAAGGAATGAAAAACATAATATCCAAATTAAATAAAGCTTTTGAAAGCCGTATACGATTAGGTATTATGTCTATTCTTTCGGTAAACGAATCGGCTGACTTCAACACAATGAAGCAACTGATGGAACTGACCGACGGGAATCTGGCCAGCCACCTGAAAGCATTGGAGACTATCGGATATATCCAGTCCTCCAAGCAATTCATCGGGCGGAAACCCAATACACAATATATGATCACTGAAGAAGGACGGAAAAGCTTCAAAGAGCATCTGAACGCTTTAGAAGAACTTATCAAATAATTTTTTTACCCATTCACTTTGAAACACAAAGTACTTTTTAGACACAATAAACAGCTTAAGATTATGGAAACAACAATTAAAAAAGCAGGAAAAATCAACCAGTCTATCACATTCAAAGCACTGGTTATCGGCTTTCTGACCATTATCCTACTTATTCCGGGCATAATGATTCAGGATTTGATACGGGAAAGACAAGACAGAAGTGTCGAAACAATCGAAAAGATCAATGCCAAATGGAGTGATGCCCAGACCATCTGCGGCCCGGTACTCACGATTCCCTACACCACCACTCATGTGGATGTCAACAACAAAACGGTCTTTCAGCAACATACGATAAGCATCACGCCTGAAAACCTGAATATCGACACACAACTATTCCCTGAGGAAAGATATTACGGGATCTATAAAACGATCCTCTACAAAAGTGAAATAGACCTGTCCGGAAACTTCGATAAGATCAATTACCAGAAGACCGACAACAGCACCATCCATTGGGATCAAGCCTACCTGACCATTGGGGTTTCCGACTTGAGAGGTATCACCGAAAATATCAGCTTTACGCTCGACAACAAACAGTATCCGGTAGAAGCCGCCGGTAATTACGACAGGTTGATGGGAAAGATATTGGTAGTCAGTCTAAATAATGCCGACACCCTTTTAACCGGCCAGCCATTAAACTTCAATTGCAAAATAAAACTGAACGGTAGTAGTAATATCAATTTCATACCTATAGGCAAAACCTCCAAAGTCCATGTTGCCGGCACTTGGAAATCCCCCGGCTTCATCGGAAACTTCAGTCCCGAACATACCATTACCGAAAACGGATTTGATGCAAGCTGGAGTGTCCTCCGCTTCAACCGCAGCATCCCTGAAACATGGATAGACAATCAGGTGGAGACTTTCGAAGATGCCTCTTTCGGCGTTAACCTGATCGATCCGGTAAACCATTACCAGCAAAACATGCGTTCGGCAAAATACGCATTCATGTTTATCGCACTGACATTCGTCGTCTTTTTCTTTGTCGAAATACTGACAAAAAAACGCATCCATCCCATCCAGTATTTGCTGGTCGGCATCGCCTTGATCCTGTTCTACAGCCTGCTTTTATCGATCTCCGAGCAAATCAACTTCGGCATCGCTTATCTGGTTGCCAGCATAGCGACTATCGGGCTGATTACAGCTTACACACACAGCATCTTTAAAAACAAGGTGCAGACAGGCGGTTTAGCTGCCATGCTGTGTATGCTTTACATATTCCTTTATGTAGTGCTTCAGCTGGAAGATATCGCGTTGCTGATAGGAAGTGTGGGGTTGTTTATTATATTAGGCATTATCATGTTCTTCTCACGAAAAATTAATTGGTATAGACAAGAGGAAGAAACACCCAACGATTGATCAGAGATAAAAATAAATGCTCACATTATACCCGGATGGTACAACTAAAACACAATCGCTATTTTTGTATCATTCGGGTATAATATGCATATCGAAAAATCATTTAAACTTACGCCATAAACAAATCATATACAAATAGACTCTTGCGATCAAACTCGCTATAGAGGGAAATACGAAAAATGCATTTATCATTAAATAAAAATCTATCCTTTTCCTCCACAGAAAAGCTTTTACTTCTTTTTTATTCCAATAATAATCATACAGAATAGTTTTAACCTCCATTTTCTTTTGACTTATACATTCCAGAAAAAAAGAAAAAAACATCAAATAGACTCTTTCTCTGATCGGTTGAGTGTAAGGATACACATCCAGAAGTGAAAACACAGATCTTATCATGTAAAATTTAGATTCCCACATTATTTCTTCATTCCGGTTAGTTAGGGACCCCGTACGCTTTACATAATTATACAGGCAAGCATCGACCACCACCGGCTTCTTTACCTTCAACACAATCTGCATGGTAGTAAATAAATCCTCTCCGATAACCACAGGCCTGTAAATGATACCATCGCATAAAGATCTCTTTATCAACCGCGCCCATAACTCATATCCTCCGCGAAGCATACAGAGAAAAAAAGCCTCACCGGATAAACCTTTCATTCTGCTATTACGCCAAACTTCATGTCGCTCATTACCTAATACATCATAGTAATTAGCAACAACATAGTCTGCATCCTGTTTTATCGCCTCTTCATATAATATTTCTATTGCATTCGGTTCTATATAATCATCTCCGTCCAGATGAAACACATATTCTCCGCAAGCCACTTCCAAGCCTGATTTACGGGCATAAATCAACCCT
>ULWH01016848.1_pt1 | contig 21134 bp, 23 predicted proteins | sample 1960201 | NCBI WGS metagenome assembly ULWH01 (sample SAMEA4835808, study PRJEB28245) | human gut metagenome | biome: gut microbiome; material: fecal sample | place: Denmark | collected 2008
GCTTTACAACAGGCAGTCTAACTTCACCCCTACGTGTATGTCCAACTAGTCCTGCAGCACATCTCCATATACGTCTTGGTATAGAATCTCCAATCTTTCTAGAGGATACCTGGCTTACTCTATCTGGGGTGTAGGAAGTGGTCTAAACCGCCGTGGAGCGCATACAACAAAAAACATCCTCTCTCCCAGCGTGGATCATAATATTTCTGGGTTTCCAAGATAGCCAGCGCCCGGATTCACCTTATGGCGTTGGGTTGAGTCTTCCAACAGCTGGACAGAGCCGAAAGCCCCCTCAAACAGAGATTGGGTAGGGAGTGATTCCTATACTTTCTGTTCTATGCCTTACATGGACACACAGGATCTCTTCAGTGACTCAGAGGCAGATATGTCCCTTCCGTGTAATCTGCCTGATCCTCCACCATACAAATACAGGTAGTTCAAGTTTACTCCGCTGTCAGTGACAAAGATCAGATATGTTTCTGACTACAGGTACAACTCTGACTCCAGAGACGTCTGTTACCAATGCGAAACACAGACAGCGTCTCATTGGGGGCTGAGCGACTCTCGGAGTACTGTATTCACAGGAACAGATATATAGATTCTGTAGTCCGGACTGCTGCACAAGATCCTCGTGTCCGAACACAGGGCACAACTCGTAGCGTAGCGGGACGGTGCATGGCGTTATCATGCGTATCCTGTATAGGGCGGCGAACCCAGCTATTCCCACACTATACGGCATAATCCGGATTGCTGTCCTGTGTACTATGCCAAGTACCTGAACTGGAGGCTGGCCTGCTGTTCGAGTGATTCCATCAGTTCCTCAGGTTTCCAGTTCCATACACCGAGATCTTATAATTGTTTCACAGAGTGGTTCAGACTCGGGTATCAACCTAAGAACAAGATCCCGCTATAGGCTCTCAACACGTGGTCCATCCGGGACTTGGAGACTTTGTATTTAAGAGACCTCTACCACATACCTCAGTTTGCTGGAGGGTAGTTCCTCCGATGGATCATAAAGGGTCCCAACAAAAGGTTGGCCTACTGCCCCAGTGACTCTTCTGTTTAGCCCGCATTTGAATAGATTTAGGTTCATTATATACACTAGGGCGATCCTCCGGATTTGTCCGATTTTGATAATCTTCCTGAAAATTTAGGTCATTAGTACATAACACACAGGGCAAAATTTTATCCCGCTGTTGTATTTTATTGTGACCTCGATGCAGATGCGCACTGGGATTACAGTGCATTGCTGGACGTTAATTCTTCGACCGCAGAAGTAAACGCGACGTTCGCAGCCAGAAATAGTCAGGGAGATGGTTCCAAATAGAATCCGTGGAAGAATCTCTCATATGCACTGGAGCAGCTCGTACCAGTTGTGGCTAAAGATACGGTATACAGCAAAGCTACTGACTGCATGCCCAGGATAGTGATTCGATGCACTGGCACGGCGTATTATCCTCCTGTAACATCGAGACGTTGGAGTTCCAACTTTGATCCTATTTATGGGAGCTACTTTGGTTGTGTTATTCTGGATGGGCCAAAGATTGACTGCTACCTGACGTATTAGATTGTAGCGTTCGGCTTAAGTATCTATAATGGAGTTTTGAATCTGAAATGTAAAAAAGGTACCAAGAATCAGTACATGCAAAACTCCGCTAGTTTAAATCTGGGAACAGGAAAAGCCGTTTCTGACCTGTGCAGTGTTATATACAACACACAGATTAATTTGTATGTCACAGATGATAGTAATCGCTACTTGTTTTTATATGCCAAGAGTTTGATTTCGTGTTCTGTACAGGATGTGCTGCAGAGTCAACCTGGGCGGTATGATCAAAGATGTGTGGATAGTGACAAAGGATATGACTGTTCCTTTTCCGGCAGTGTTCTGTATGCCAACATAGCCAACTGTATATATAGCAGCTACATTTCAAGCACATCTACGTATGTAGATGCGTTTGGTGCTTAGGGTAATTGGTATCAAAGTTCTCTTTCGATACTACATACAGACAATGAGAAGGTGGATAGAACAGAGTTACGGCTACCCAGCTTATATTCAAGCACAGCTGATGTATCTACAGGTGACTTTTGTAATATTTCTTTGTCTGTAAATATGTATGACAGCCAGCTGAATCTGTCAGGCGGGTACTCAAGTGATAATAGAGGTACAGGCAATATTATCGGATGTGTTGTAGACATCGTTAAAACAGGATACCCGGGTTCCTTGTTTTGGGTTTCCTGTGACACTATTCAAAATACTGACATAACAGCTGTCGGCTCAGTAAACTAGCTAATGGAGTCTGTGGACCACATTAAGAATGTCTCGATACGCATGCAACAAAAAAACCAACTTGAGGTACAAAATCGGGGTTCAGTACGTGTAACGAGTTCCGCCTCGGATGATTTTAGCGCACAAGATGTTGATATACAGCTGGAATTCGCAGATTTTCCTGACTAGACACAGGAGCAGCAGGAAGATATTCCAGATACGATGAACTATATAGGTTTCAACGTTAGGAATACAGCTAGATTTAAGGCTGTCAATGTGACAATGTCAGTCAAAGATAAAAGAAATCTAACTTATGGCACCACATATACTACCTCTTTAGCCTGTGAAGTTCAGCTCTTCAGAACAAAGAAGCGTCTGGTTGAGTATTCGCCTTAGATTATTAACTGTAAAGTAGTCCTAGATGCTGACCTGTCCGTAGTTCCGTAGAGTGTTCCTGCTTCCGGCGACACGTAGGCATGCGACATATACTATATCCGCAAAGACGCTTACGTGTTTTACAACCAGTACGCGGGTGCTGATGGTTACGTATAGAATATTCATACATACCATTATTTAGACAATTGCGATTATGGCTTGTGCGATTAGGAGGACGACGATCGACGCAGGTGTTGTCTATGTGTCAAGTAGGAGTCATAATTAATGCCTTGTTCATGTAAAAACAGAAACCGTTCGGTGTCGACTACTATGTAGTCCATGCCTAAAGGTACTGTCAAAGTCGGTACCGAAAGCCTTCATAATCCAAACCAAAAGGCTGTCGAAGTCAGTGCCCAGAGGTCTGACTCGTCATAGTCCACATCAAACGGTACACCTCAGTACGACTTCGTGCCCACCGTGCGCCCTTACTAGCTGTGCACAAACTGTGCGCACAAGCACATCTCGTACGCACTGGCATTGGTACACACAGGACACATATTCGACTTCTGCGCAGCCGCCGCCTAGGTGTACGCAGCCAACAGACACCTCATACAGCACGACGCCAATCTGGCGAAGTATTGCAGAGTACTTGCACACAGAATGCTGCAGGACCTGAACGCACCTCTGCGCTGGTACTCTCATCTGCACTTCCTGCTGTAGCATCTCTCAGGATTGAAGCAGCAGCTGTACATCTCCTGGGACAGCAAATAGGACTACGGAATAGATCTGCGCACATAGACTTCAGCAACCAGAACAGCACTGCTGCATCTCCTGCATGCGCACAGTTTGCTGTACACATAGATAGCATATGAAGTGATCAACAAGGACATTGCAACAGGCGTGCTTGTAAGAGCCATTGCACCCGGACGCAATTCCATGAAGCTTCGTCAGCTGAAGCTCAAGGTGCGTTAGATATGGAAGGTGTTGCAGTAGACTGCTCCGAACTCCAGCTAGTACTACAGAATGCGTCCTTTACTTTAGGACATAATAAGGCAGGTAATACATATGTACAGAGAGCTTCTGCCTGCCTCCGATACATGGGATGACTGCAGCGACAGCGACTGCACCATAACAGTTCATCCTTCACCGGCAGCCAGCTATGTAATACAGGATACACTATGAGCGTCTTATGGAATACAGACGGAAGCCTCACAGGTGGTGCTGTGAACATATTGCCTGTGTCCTGTGTGCCTTTTGGTGTGGAATATGCGGTGCGTTTCTGCAACTGCCTCCCTGACAAGCAGGATATATGGACAGCATAGGACATACAGCAGAGCATGCTGCAGGGCAGTGAGTATCTTCTGCTGGTGTAGCAAGACGACGTGCTTGGAGCGTGCGCTGTACGTGTATACGCAGACGGCTCCGCAGATCTGTTCAACTTTGCGCTGGGTATCCTCAATATAGGGGCATGGGATATGGGTACAAGGCTTTGGAGCTGATTTTGTCTTACATACGAGGGAAGCAGGCAGCACGTGTCTATATACGTGTGAACAGAGACAACATACCGGCACATAAGCTGTACACAGCGCATGGATTCGCATAGATGCAGAGCACCGGAGACGACCTGCTGATGTCACTTGATTTACACGCAGAGAAAAAGAGCATAAATTATTATTATAGTAATATTACGTAGTAATATTACACTATAATAATTTATGGGCGCCTGATTTAGAGACCCGAAACAGAGATAATACATGTCCGAGTTATGGGATATCGCATAGGAAGGCGCCGACCCTGTACACTGCACGGAAAGGAGCTTTTCATATGACAGACCTGCGCCTATAGCTGGGTTACACGAAATAAGTCAGTGGTTGGACAAAAGCGATGCGCAGCTGCATAACGATTTTCTGTTTTCAGTATACTATAGAAGAAATCCGCAGCGCATCAGGCAGGCTTCCGATTCCGCAGCTTCCTGAGGAATCCGCACATAAGCCAGTCGATATAGTACGCAGGCACTTCGATCTCAGCGTCGGAGACGCCTGCGCCTTTCAGTCTGAACTGTACAGCGTGGAGGCACTCATGTGCGAGGGTGCCTATGTGTTCAGGATCGCACGGGTCCAGCTTCGGCATCCATATGACAATTGCGCTGCTCAGCTCCATGCAGACAGCATCCACATGGCTCCTCGGATCACCGGGATACGCCTTGTCCTTGCGCACCTCGTCAATAAACTCGTCGAAGTCGCCTACATACAGTGCATACTTGCAGCGGAACAAGGCATCGTACATCTTAAGCTTAAGCACGCATCATCTCCTGCTCTCTGGCGTTGTACACAGCGTAGTTGGTCGTCGCCCACTCCAGGTCCTCTTCCGTCCTGTACAGCACTTCAACGCGCGGCTTGTCACAGTTGCTCAGATTAAGGTACACGCTTGCAGGCGCAACAGGATTGATCTTCGCGCACTCGACAAGCTTCCACGGAATGTCATAAGGCATGACAAGGTGTCCTCTCGGCAGTGACAGCTTCACGTACAGGCGACCTTCCTTCTCCACAAACTTCCAGCCTCCCTTCTTCACGTACCAGCCGTTCAGCTTCTCTACACATTCATCATGCAGCTCATGTTCGAGCATCTTTATCGTGCGCTGTCTGGCTGTAGCGAGGAACGTGTCATGGTTCTTGCTTACACGTCCCTTCAGCATCCTTCTGTATCTGTGCGCTTCGTAGGTGTCCAGCTGCTTGTTGTGCTCGTGACAGTACTGCAGCATTTCATATACGACGTCTTTAAAGGTTTCCAATGCCCTGTGAAGCTTGTTGCTGATTCTGGTGCTGACTTCGGTTTCCGCTGTGAACTGTACGACTTTGATTTCCGGTACCATGAGTGCTCCTGCGTTGCAATGTAGTATATATACATTATTATAAGTATAATAACAGCACATGAAAGGAGCTTGCATGACAGACATCGTCATTCCACTCAGCACATAGTCAAACACGGACAATCTCGAACTCAGAATCGCCCTCAGATCCATATAGAAATACGCACAGAACGTCGGCAACATATGGATCTACACAGAGGCGGAACTTCCCTGGCTGCGCAATGCGAATGTAATCAGGATGGGAGATCCTGTCAGAGATCTCAAGGATACGAACCTCATCAACAAAGTCCTCGCCGCAGCTCACAACGAAGACGTAGCTTAGCGATTCATGTTCTGGAGCGATGATCAGCTTCTTACAGGTCCGCTTGATCTTGACAAGGCTCCTGTTGTGTATAATGTCAGATCCATGCCTCAGTTCGCAGGAGCTCCCAATAAGTGGTACAACAGAATGGAACACACGCTTAACTACGTGAAGGAGCACACAGGGCACGAGCTGAAACACAATTACGACGCACACACTCCGCAGCCCTACACAAAGAGCAAAGTCATAGAAGTCTTCGAATCAGTTCCGTATAGGGAGCAGCCGGGCTTCTGCATCAACACCATTTACTATGGCATGCTCGGCGTACCTCCTGAAGTCGAGCAGACGCAGATCAAACACACCTTCGAGAAGGGCACCATGGCTATCCCTGCAAAGATGCTTACCTATGCGGGGTATGATGATGCTTCCTGGATGCGCGGCGGAGCTTACTTCTTCCTCGGCATGTTCTTTGATCTCAGCAAGTATGAGGCGCCTAAATGATAGTGCTCTCCAGAGGAAAATGCGGCGACATCATTGCGCAGTGCTGTTTAGCGCGCAAGAAGTACGAACAGACGGGAGAGAAGCTGTAGCTCTACTGCAGGGAGCACAAGCCTTTCAAAAAGGGACAGTTGTAGTTCATTGAGCCTCTGCTGAAGCTGCAGCCTTATTTCGACAAGTGCGGCTGGGTGCAGAACATAACTGACGTGCATCCTTAGATCCCGTAGCTCACAGAAATCAACATCAAGCTCGCCAGATAGTACGCAAAGAAGTACAACTACTACAGCGCATGGTGGGTGGACTAGGAGTCATGGTGGCGACAGATACCTGCTGTACACAGAGAGACAGATCTCAGATACCGCATACCTCTCGCATACAACGAGCCGCTGTAGGAGACAATGCAGCCGTGGATCACAGTTCCACAGCACAGACATGTACAGGAGCCCTATATCGTACTTGCTGCAGTGCCCAGATACAGGTGCTGCACGAATTTCAGAGCTCTTAAGAGACTCTCCGGCGAGTACCGCATACTGTACATAGGACATCCGCAGGACTACAACGCATTCGCAAAGGACGTTGCAGAGTACTATCCGATACAGGACATCATCCATGCTGCACAGCTCATACAGAGCGCATCACTGTTCGTAGGTACGCAGACGCTGTTCACATGGCTTGCATAGTCCATGGGCGTCGACAGAATAGTCTCCTGTTCTCCTATATTCAAGGATACTCACATGCGCTGCATGAAGGGATTCAAGGGAGCGTTCATGTATCCTGCGTAGCTTGCCTTGATGCTGCGAAGCTGGGAGTGCCACAACGGGCTGCAGACTTCTGTCGGCTATGTAATAGGCACATACGGAAGTCCTGCTTACATCGACCTGCAGCTTGCTCTGCACAAAGGCAAGTGGGGACATGACGTACTTGTGTCCGATGACGGTTCGCAGGATCCCGGGCTCGTGGAAGTGTGTCATAAGTGGAGTGTCCCTCTTATCGGCAACAAGGACCAGCGCCTTGGCCACCAGGTCGGAGACCTTGCAGTATACAAGCGCGGGCTGCAGTACTTCAAGGACAAGGACTGGCTGGTGAAGCTGTCCAGGCGTTTCGTCTGGACACAGGACATGCAGGACACAATACAGCAGCACGACAGGCTCTGCTGGAAGCCCTGTCTGAGTTCCTGGTGGATTGCTAAGCCGTCGCTTAAGGGACAGGCTCTCACGACAAGCTGCATCGCCTTCAACAAGGGCGCCATGCCCGAGTAGATCGTACAGAACTTCGGCAACATAGACATAAGAAGCACCTACATGTAGAAGTATACCTACAGGTGGCTGGCACAGTACTATGGAACATAGCCGTACACAGAGTGGAGCGAAGTGTACACAGCTCCGGGAAGATGCGTCACTGCCGACAGCATACTGTGGAGATAGAAGAACACTCCGCAGGACTATTACAAGCTGTCACAGGAATTGGGACTTCAGTGGGAACTTAAGGATTTCCAGGACATCATCACAGAATAACGCTGTGTCCTTAGGAAAAAGGACATGCCATGAACAAACGCGTACTTTTGTTTCTGCTTAAGCTGTTGTTCAGCTACAAGCGGAATAAGGCCAAAGTCATAGATGCCATAGGCAAGATTCGCATCAGCCTGTATCCCATGTGGGTGCTGTATCAGCCTCTCCCTTACAGAGTCACCGGATAGGACATACAGACAATACAGAACAAGATACAGCCGGGCGACATAATACTTACAGGCTGTACATGGAAAAAGCTGTAGGATCTTGTAGTGCCCAACAGGTACAGGCTGACACACGCAGGTATCTATGTTGGTGACAATACAGTAGTGCATGCTGTGACGAGCGGTGTACAGTAGCTGCATATTGTGGACTTTCTAAGATGCGACCGCGTATGTGTGCTGCATGTCGAAGGCGACCATGAAGCTGCGATAAGACGCGCCATACGTTTCATAGGATAGCCCTATGACTTTGATTACAGACAGGGCTAGGACGCTCTGTACAGCTTCTAGCTGTGCGCATGCTGCTACAGGTAGCTGTAGTTCCAGAGGAAACCGCTGAAGCTGTTCTGGTTTACGTTGCCGTCCATATGTGGCAAGTACTATTACGACAAGTCCTTCGTGGACTCCGAATACTGCAAGGTGATATATGAGTGCTGAAATAAATGACTACTCAGGGTGGATGTACAGTCTGCCTCCTGATCCTCAATAGAAGGACTGGAAACAGCTGGCGACCAAACTGAAGTCCTATATAGAGTCGCCTAAATTCATGCGCACAGGTTCTACGTACGCATAGGTTGATCCTGTGTCAGGCAAGCTTGTGAAGCGCCCTGTGTCCGATGTCGTGCATAAGATATCGCCGCAGGACAAGACAGGAGTAAAGGCTTAGAACCTCAGAAGCATGATCCAGCAGGCAGTCGTTACAGGTGATAAGCAGCTGCTCAGAGATGTCTCCAAGTATAAGTACATCACTGCGCATAAATTCGTTTCATAGAAATAGATGCAGAAATAGATGGACAGGCGCAGGAGACGCAGACTGGCGCTGACTGCTTTGATTCTGGGAGGAGCTGGAACTACAGCAGGCTTGCTGCCTTTCATAGCTAATAAGAGATCAGGATATCCTGACCAGGTTTCCACATATAAGGATGCCTTGAAGCTCGCCGGTATCGGCGCTGCAGCAGGTGTTGGAACTGCGGGTCTTATATAGAGCTTCCGATGAGTAGGCAGATAAATGAGTTCACATTATTGCTGAGTAGGCAGAAAACTGCATCAGTAGGCAGAATATAGGATCAACATGGATAAACAAGCATATTTCAAGATGATGGGCCTGTGCAAGGAATAGGCATTGAAGCTGCCTAAAGGTGTGCTGGCCAACGTGGGCAAAGCGATTACAGGGGCAGGCAAAGCTGCGATCAACCCGCAGACGTACAGGAATGCGTACAATGCTGCGAAGAACGTTGCTCCTGCCGCAGGTAAAGTTGCAGTGCCTGCAGGTGCTGCGACTGCCGGTACTGTTGCTATGAACCAGGCGCATAAACTTGGTGCATAGCGAGGCGCAGCACAGGCAAGCAACCAGATGGCGGACAGAGCTGTGGACGCATATAACAGAGGGCTTCAGCAGGGAGCTGCAAACAAAGCGGCGCAGCCTGGCTTCTGGCAGCGACTTCTTGATTACATAAAGAGCATTTTCAAGTGAGACATACACATGGATAAACAAGCATATTTCAAGATGATGGGCCTGGATAAGCAGGCAGCGATAGATCCTCAGACACTCAAGAACGTCCTGCTCGGCGCGGGAGCTGGCCTCGGTACCTATGCTCTGTCGAGCTTCCTTCCCGGAGCAAGACAGAATAGGCTCGCAAGGCTTCTTGCATCCCTTGGTGTTGGTCTGGGTACAGGTTATTTCGGCACTGACATTCGTAACTGGTTCAGCAACAGGTCCGGCAAGAAACCAGCGGCTCCTGCTGTATCCAATGCCGATGCGCAGGCTGCTATCCAGAGACTGAAGACGCCTCCCGCTGTTCCTGGTGTGAAGACACCTGAGCAGGTTGCGAACCAGATGCTGGCTGCAGGTAAACAGGCAGCCGGAGCAAAGTCCCAGCCGGTAAAGCCTATTGAGGCGCCTGAGATGAAACTTGAGCAGAAGCCTGCAGAGAAACCCGATAAAGGTGATAAGATTCAGACTCCCAACATGACCATCGATGGGAAGGCCGATAAAAAGGACTAGCCGAAGATGGAAAAGAAGAACTCCTATGCAGAGCGGCTTTCCGCTGTGATGCAGAAACAGGCGTATTTCAAGCTCATGGGTTACTCTGAGCCTGCATAGAATAAATGAACGGGGCGGGGGGTAACGCTAAATGGCATTTAAGAACTACACACTGACAACTGCTGCGGACACATAGCAGACACTGTGCACAGCTGACTCGACAACTGACATAGCTATTGTTTCCATATAGGTGTACGGCGGATCGCAGGGAGGCACTGTGACGTTTACAAAGAAGCAGGGAGCATCGCAGATCTTTAAATTCGTACTGCCGGTAAAAGCTTAGGAAACAGTCGCAATAGATCACAAGATCTTTGTGCCTGCAGGCTACACGTACACCGCTACAGGATCATCTTCAGGAATGCAGATCTGCGCCAACGCAATGTAGATGACTGTGTGAGGTTCAGATGTTCACAAGTTACAAGCCATAGCAGTTCACCAGATACCCCACTACAATAGTTCCTGACTTAAGTGCAGGATTCGATACTCCGGAAGCCACAATATAGCTTCTCGGAGCTTCCGACAGTGCATCTGTAACAGTCACTGCCACAGGGCCGAACACAGCCAAGAAGTTCCGGTTCAACTTCAAGCTTCCAAAGGGACATGATGGTGCCGCAGGAGGTTTCGCTTAGCCTGTGGCAACTGCGCAGCAGCTTGCCTAGAACCAGTCGCCCACTGTTCAGGTTACTGCATCCGGACCATCTTCAGCTAAAGTGTTCGCTTTCGAATTCGGCATTCCAAAGGGTGCGACCGGACCTAAGGGATAGAAGGGCGATACAGGGCAGCAAGGTCCGAAGGGCGATACAGGAGATACAGGACCTCAAGGATAGACAGGTGCTACCGGAGCAACGGGTCCGGCCAATACGCTTACCATAGGCACCGTTTCTTCAGGCGACACTGCCGCAGCAACCATTACAGGTGATGCGCCGAACCAGACACTCAATCTTGTGCTTCCTAAGGGTTAGCGCGGCGCGAGCTTTACTGTCGATGCTACCGGTTTATTATCCTAGAAGCCTACGTACGACGCACAGACCAAGGGGTTCTCGTTCCTGGCTACGGATACCGGTAACTTGTACATCAAGCAGTCGGACACATCCGGCGACTGGTCTTAGGCTATTCCTTTCAGAGGAGAAGACGGAGCTGCAGCTGGTTTCGGCACACCCGTTGCGTCCGCTTCTTCATTATAGCCCACTCAGAATCCTACTGTCACTGTAACAGCTACCGGTTAGAACACAGCAAAAGTGTTCAACTTTACATTCGGCATCCCCAAAGGCTAGAAGGGCGAAAAAGGAGATCCCGGACAGGCTGGCACTCAGGGAGCTGACGGTGCACAGGGTGCAGCAGGACCTGCAAATACGCTTACCATAGGCACCGTCTCTTCCGGAGGCGCTGCATCAGCAACCATTACAGGTGATGCGCCGAACCAGACGCTCAATCTTGTGCTGCCTAAAGGCGACAAGGGAGACACTGGTGAAGCCGGTGCTCAGGGAGCGGACGGCATCACGCCGCACATAGACGACACCACAAAGCACTGGATAATCGGAGACACAGACACAGGTGTCAGCGCATAGGCTATTCCCGGTGTCACTACGTATCAGATTACAGAAGTTGATTCAGGCAACTATGCTACTATATACAGCAAGAATGTTCCTGTAGGGCTGAAGACAAACACAGGCACGTATTATCCTATATAGAAGAATACGGTTACTCTAAGTGACAGCAGCTGCAGAATATACCTTATACCTTATCTCAGTTATGAAGGCACCGATACATTTACTTCTCCGTGGACGTTGTATGTAACAGGTGCAGGCGCTGACGGGTAGCCAGGCAAGGATGGCGTAGCTGGTGGTTACGGCAATGTTCTCGGCGGGTTAGGTATGCGCATTGCAGCGTACACCTCCGACTCAACTACAGTAACTCTTACACTTGATGACAACTCCGATTCCACTTTCGACTGGAGTGTACTGCAGCCGTCATCAGTTGTACGCATCAACAACACAGGCGGCGATCATTTCGCAGACAGCGACTCCCAGTAGTAGCTGTACTACCTGAAGGGCTATATCAGCAGTGTCAACCAGGCAGCTAAGAAAGTTGTCATCGATGGATGGTACTACGCATAGTCTCAGTAGCGCAGAGAGATAAGTTCCAACATCATCTCATAGGTCCAGCAGGAACAGTCCTGGCTGTATATTGCAGATGAAGCCAGACGCGATGCCGCTTTCAGTACAGGCGACAAGAACTTCGTCACAGGTCACAGGGCCGTCGCAAACGGCTCATGGAACACTGTCGCAGGCTATATGGCACATGCCTCGGGAGGTCTCAACACAGTAGCAGGAGCTCTCAGTCACGCTTTCGGTACATCCAATAATGTGCAGGCTGAAAGCACTTTCGTAGCCGGTGTCGGCAACACGGTAAAAGAAACTGCAGGTCTGTCCACAGTTATTGGCGGCAGCAACGAAGTGCAGGCTTTCGGCTCCACCATTATCGGCAGCAATAATACAGGTCTTACCGGCACGAACATGACTGCCATAGGTAACAGTAATGAAGGCTCCGGTCAGCTGAGTACTGTTATCGGCAACAATAATACCATTAATGGGTAGTCAGGCAGAGTACTGGGCTTCGGTAACACAATGAACGCTCAGTTCGGTACACTGATAGGCATGCACGGAACGCTGGACAGCTATGCGTAGAACAGAGGATCGTTCGCAGTTGCAATAGGTTAGCTCGATCAGGCGCAGCTTCCTTTTATAGTGCGCGGATACAAAGCTGTACCGAATCCTCTATTCAACTCAGACAGCATTACTGACAGCGCGCAGCTGACAGCACCCAATCCCAAAGACCGTACAGGCTAGTTCAAGTACAACTCCTAGCCAGCATACTCAGTGCAGTACACAGGGCACTTCCTTGGAACCACGCAGAATGTCACTTCTGCTGGCACTGTTACATTGGATCATGATATGTACAGCAGATGGGTGCTCACAGGTACAGGTGCCGTCACATTGCAGGCGGACAACTGGGTGGACGGAGATACAGGACACGTTGTAGTGGACACATCGAAGCAGACAATCAGCATTCCTGCTGCATGGATCACAGGAGGCGCTGACATCGTGTCGACTCCTGGTATATATGTGCTGGAGCTGGTAAAAGTGAACTAGACCATATACTACAAAATAGTGTATCCTAATACAGAATCCTCAGGAAGCACCGGCACAGGGCTGGCGGTGGTCGTGAGTTCCACTCAGCCCTCGAACCCTGTAGACGGCATGATCTGGATACAGGAGTGATGTCATGAGCGTGTCTGTATATAAGGGAGGCACGTGGTATCCGCTGGCTAATTAGAGGATATTCAAGGACGGCATACCGCATGGCATCAAGCACAATGACTACATGTACTATGACGGCTAGTGGCACAGAATATCCGACGAGTATATGGGCCGGATAATAATGACTCCGCAGACACATAACTCAGGCTCTGCCTCTGTGGATTCAGCAAAGAGTTACATCAGCGTGACAAGAGACGGTGGCTCCCCATCATACATAACCGCATTTCCCGCTACCATACAGGTCAATTCATAGGTCACAGTCATATAGGGGGATGCTCTTGTATTCTCGTGCTCTGGTACGCAGCTGCAGTCACTCACATTCAGCGGCATGATTCCTTTGCTGAATTTCCAATGTGCCAGCTGCGGGCTCACCTAGATAGACCTGTCGGCATTCCAGTACTTGCGCACCTTGAATATACAGCGGAATGAGCTGACTTACCTGGATACCAGAATGCTTAGCCAGCTGTACCAGTTATATGCGAACAACAACAGCCTGACTACATAGAACATAGACCAGATACTGCAGTTCTTTGCTTATTCAGGGATAACAGGAGGCACCTGCTATCTGCAGGATCAGACGACAGGAGCAGGTCCGTCCGCTACAGGGCTGACTTATAAGTCTTCCTTATAGAGTAAAGGCTGGACAGTAGTGGTCGATCAGGGAGATAATTGAGGCCAGCTACAGCGCGTCCTTAAGGTATAGAGCATTTGTACCGATCTCGACAAGAAATCAGTATAGCTTGTACGCCATGAACCAATCAGGCACAGCATAGTCCTATCTGATATTTACCAGCACAAACATCACTCCGTGCTTCCGATAACATCTGCTGTATGTTTTCCGCATAACACAGTATGAACCTATAGGAGAACATATGAACATAAGTGCTTAGAACTTTATTGATTTTGATGGATCTGTACAGCTTAAGCCAGGGCAGAGAATGGTGCGTGTATTAGGCAACACATGGATGCCTATTGGCGTCGGCGGCAACTTCATGCCTGGAGGAACAAGCGGCACCTCGGCGGAGTATTACAAGTGCGCCAGCGTGGACACCGGCGGGACGGTTTTGGACGAGAGCACCCTCATTGCAAGCGGGTTCGGAACACGTTACGGATTTGAAGTAGACGGTACATATACGCTACAGAGCGGAAGCGGCACAGACAGGGTGTATGTAAAAGGCAGCATAATATTGTCATACAACACAGGAAGCTCATGCTGGGAGTTCACAGCCCCGGACTTTGAGCCTGACCCGCTGGCGTTGACAGCTGCGAGCTGCGAGACTCCGTGGGATGCGACTTCATGGATTACTGTAGCAGGTTCCCCACTGTCAGGCGCAACGGTTTCCAGGAGCGAAACGACTACCTCAGGCAATACATGGAGCGGCTACAAGGCAGTGTTTGACTCCGGCACCGGAACATGGAGCTTCGAAAGCGATGCCACAGAGGGGCTGACATATACCAGCGTCACGCCGATCGTCGGCGGAATCTACAGTGCGGACGCATTGGTGATTGTGTCATTGCTTTATACGGGCACGCCAACGCTGACCAGTCCTACCGGCATGACCAGCGAGAGCTCCGACGAGTGGGAAATCAGTGCCAGCAGTTTCTACAGCACTAACTCTGCTCCGTGGAAAGCCTTCGACGGGGTAACAGGTAGCTCTTCTGGATGGACAGGAGCATCAAATTCTTCGTGGTGGCTTCAGTGGCAAAATAAGACGAAACCAGTGCTTGTGCAGAATCTCAGATTTCAGGGTACAGCTTCCGGTGATATCGCACAGCAGGCTATCACCTCTTTCATCCTTCAGGGCTCTGATGACGGCAGCACATGGACAGACTTGTATACTGCGTCAGGCTTGACATGGACTACTGGATATGAGTGGAAAGAGTTCACGTTCTCGAACAGCAAGAGCTACTACTACCATAGGTTGGCAGACATTACCGTAGCTGCAAACTATCCTACCATTGTTGAACTGGAAACCTATGACATGTGATGCTACAGCCAGTACTCAACACAGCAGGCATCAAACAAGGACTTAACTATGTATTAGGAATACTCAGACAGCGATATCGTGTTACAGACCCTCGTTGACTAGAGCACAAATCAGTAGCTCAGCATCAGAACACCTTACGTGACACGCACAGTTACCATAGAGCAGCAACAGCGCATCCCGCTGTACATCAACGGCAAGCTCAAGTCAGCATAGCAGCTCTCACAGCTTGGACTCCATGTGCGTCAGTACACCAAGTTGTAGCGTTAGCAGATCTACTTTACCAACCTCTACGCACAGGATGCACAGGGCGACAAGGCTCTGCAGCTTCGTGTCAGACAGTACAAGGCATATCTCGATCAGCTCGGACTCTCCTACAGCGTCTCTCAGGATACAATTATGGCTGCGATCCAGCAGTCAGACATGACGGATGCTTGGAAAGCTACAGTCGCAATGTAGATGAAAGCCATCTACGACGCCATTACAACCAATCTGTAGTTCTATGGATCTTAGACCCCGCACAAGGACACGTACAACTATATTGCAAAGCTTATACAGTACCTTCCGGAGGTGACAGAATGAGTCTTCCGTAGTACATGATCACCGACTTGCCGCAGTATGTACACATCACAGACCGCAGCAAGTTTCAGAACTCCATAGTATAGCCGGGCGCTGTACTTATATTCAGCTAGGACGGAACCTCGCTCACAGTCAAGCTTCCCTCGGGCGTCTTTCAGAGTCTCTCAGGAGACATGAGCGATTCCATATATCAGGCTATCATGGGCATTATCGGCGCAGCAAGCGATTCTTCCCTTGCTCCGCTGTCCTGCGGGTGCACATATTACAAGTGCGCCAGCGTGGACACGGAAGCGAAGGCATGGAGCGGCTACAAGGCGGTATTCGACTCAACAGCTGGAATGTGGAGCTTCGAAGATACTGTTACGGAAGGATTGTCTTATACCAGCGTCACGCCGATCGTCGGCAGCATTTACAGCGCGGACGCTTTGATAAAGATATCCAGTATGTGGAATGGCGTGCCAAGCGAGAATCTAGTTTTCTATCTTCCGCTTAGTGAAACAACGATTGCTGATGTAGGGCCTGAGTTAACCGCATCAGGAACTATAGTGCATACGGTAATGAACGGCATCCAGTGCGCCTACTTTAACGGCAGCTCTTACCTGCGTGCTTCAGCTGTATCAATGCCTACCGGAGCCTCTCCGAGAGCCCTGTCTTTGTGGTTCAAATACAAAGACATTCCTGGTGCAACGTCATCAGATGCGGCTGTGTTTGCCGGATGGGGAACAACAACCAGTCTCGGGCGTTTCGATGCATATGTGGAGGCTCAGGAGCTATACATTATTTACTCAAGCGGCGCCCTAAAAACCGACATAAAAATACAGGATACAAACTGGCATCACGTATTACTTCAATACGATGGGTCAACGTCCGAAATATATTATGACGGTCAGCTTGCGGCAAGCGAAGCCAAGACTATAAACACACGGAATAATTATCTCTATATCGGCGCTAGAGAGTATGGAGAATATGCCTTTGATGGATATCTTGCAGGTATCAGAATCTATAACAGAGCTATGACCAGCACCGAAATAGCATATCTTGCATCTGAATTCACACCGACAACATAAGGAATCAACCATGAACTCTCGATTATACTGTAACATTTGGAAATACGCCGACTCCGGGAGCGCAAGCTGGCTGAATGAGTTTGCATGGCAGAAGATACAGGTCAAGCCGCCGAAATACAACAGATTTACGCCTCCTGAGGCGATTCCGCAGTGACGATTAACGGGTACCCTATATTAGTTCGCCTATAATATAAGGAATACAACATGGCAGAAAAGAATGTACAGCTCAAGTGTGGCTAGGACTTGCTGTATCCGAAGACGAAGCTCGCTATGGTGGACGGGCTCATCGATCAGGAAACAGGAAAGATCGACACCGCGCTTCTCCCGAAGACAGGGATCGACATCAAGTACAACAACGGCATGATCTAGCAGGGAGTTACCTAGATCAACTTCGCAGGCACTGTTACAGTGTAGAAGACTGCGGACGGCGTTGTCAAAGCACGTATCGGATAGAACCAGAACAGCTCCAACTTCAACTCCAAGGACGGCGTCACTGACGGCACTGTGTCGTACTCAGGCATCACTGCAAAGAGCATGATCATGACGACACCCGCCGACTAGACCTGGGGTATCGGAGACTGGGCTGCAGGTTCCACGCATTCCGGCTTCAACGCATCCACAGCTTCCTCTCAGAATGTCACTGTGACGACCGCCGGAAATATCCACTTCTAGTAGCAGAACAGCTCCTTCACTGCGCAGGTCATTGACTGGTCAGGTGTCGCAGCATAGACCACCTTCGCAGTTGCGTCCGACGGAACTGTTACGACCTCCGGCGACTCCGGCATCACATGCTCCATCTCCAGCTACGGCACTGAAACAAATGCTCCCGCAGCTGTGGGCAATATGGGCAAGCCGACGTTCACGTTCGACATGAAGCAGCTCCTTCCATAGGGCGGACGCTTCCACTTCAAGATCGTGCACAACAACGGAACCTAGGGCGCCTTCACATGGGAAATGGAGTAGCTGTTCTACAACGCAGGCACTACGCCGACAGTTGCGACGCCTGCCATTGAATTCTCTTCATACGATACGACTCAGGTGTCCGGTGTCAGCTATATCAGCAGCGGTACGCTAAACGTCACGTCCACGCAGATCGCGAACCTCAACAAGCGCGCAGCAACTACAGGCAACAAGGTCGCAGTGTCCGGCTCCTACACGACGTACACATACAATGCGTCGCATCTGCAGGACTACACGCTTTAGTAGAACGACGTCACTGCGTTCGCTTCCACTGTCACTCTCGCAACAGGCAAGTCTCTTGCAGGCAACCTGTCTGTGAACATGAATGCGACCAATGCGTATGCGACCTCCGGTAATGTAGCCAGCAACACCATCGCAGCTCTTGTTGATACTCTTGCAGCAGGAACGACAGATGCCACGGCCAACGAGTCCTTCAAGACCTAGGCCTACAGGCTGAAAGCGGACTGTTCCACACCTTGGGACAGCACATAGAGCCTCGCAGCCAACGACGGTCTGCAGCAGATGCACAAGCAGCTCAAGTATCCGACGCAGAACTTCTCCTCGTACACTCCTGCAGGACCGGATTATTCCGGACTCACAGGATTCAGGTACTACATCAGAAGCTTCACGTTTGTCGGTACCAAGTTCGGAGGCACGTTCACGTTCGGCAACCTTGCATAGAGCGATCTGGATGCAGCCAAGCTCACCATTGAAGTGTCCAAGGACGGCTCCACATGGTACGACATCACCAAGACGTAGTCGTTCGGAGGCATCCGGGTGTTCGCAGATACAGTGAAGGCTCCCAAGCTGCAGTTCGCATTCGCAGACGCCGCTTCCGACGTCATCTACCTCCGCATTGGAATGAACAACACATTCACCAAGGCTCTCACAAGCCTTGCGTTCGCATAAGGAGGTGCTTGAATGAGCTAGAAATTCGTTGCCAACCGCAACTACTTCCATACGTTCTCCAAGGTCGGCGTTCAGGAAGACATGTACGTCTTCCAGTCCAAGGTCAAGGGAGGGCACACTGTATCCGCATAGGACGTCCGCGCATAGAATGATTTGCTTCCTGTCGGAGCTACGTTCGATGCTCTGAAAGCGCTGTACCAGGCGAACGCGAACGCTTAGCAATCTGTGATGAAGATGTACTAGAAGTACTCTCTCAGCCGCATTGCAGACTCCAACGTGAACAACAAATACCAGGCATGGCAGATCATTGACAACGGTAAACCTGTGCAGGGCTTTATCGCTCCCACCGATGTGTTGGATGCTTCAGGCAATCCGGCTCTCGGCTACACTGCCAAGCTGTACAAATAGGATGGCACTACACAGATTGCAGGAACAGACGGCAACTGGGTGTTCGACTACTACTCAGGACTTGTTCTGTTCGAGAAAGGCAAGGAACCGTAGTCCCTCGGATGGGGCATGGTGAAACTGTCCGCTTTCGCTTATATAGGAAAAACTATCAAGCAGCAAATTGACTCTATCACCTCTGTTGCAGGTGTTGTGTATTAGATAATCTAACAAAAAGGACCATATAATGGCCAATCTCAATGTCAGACTTAAAAATCAGACTGGCGATATTCTGTATCCGTAGACGCTCGCAGCGAACGTTCTGAACCTTGATACGTTTATCCAGTCCCAGATCTCTTCTGCAGGTCTTCTGAAACGTTCTATTGTAACCGAGCTCCCGACTGAGAACATCAGTGAGACTACGATCTACATGATCCTCAAGGATCCTGCGGGATCCGGCCAGAACGTGTACAATGAGTACATGTACATCAACGGCGCGTGGGAACTCATCGGTGACACGGCTGTCGACCTCACGGGATATGCGACCGAAACGTACGTGACGAATGCGATCAAGGATAAGGCCGATAAGGCAACCACGCTCGCAGGCTACGGCATCACGGACGGTGCGACGAAGACGTAGCTGAGTGATGCTGTCAGCACGATCAACACGGCTCTCGACGGCAAAGCGGATCAGGCGGATCTTGATGCTCTCAGCGACTCCGTCAGCGCTCTTAAGGAACAGGTCAACGGCCTTGTCTCCAGTCAGATCACGTACTAGGTGATTGCATAATCACTTCTCCCTTGAACTGACAACTAAGACGCAAGGGATCCCTTTCCTTGCGTCTTTTTATTAGGAGCAACAATGGCAGCGACCACTAAGAATGTATATTTGAAAAATGTAGCGGGTTAGACGCTGTACCCGTATACTACCAATGTGCCACATAAAGCTTAGTTCTCGTTTGCCGATGGCTAGCTTGCGCTTAACTTCGATAAAGTCAGAGATGGGCTCGGCCTTTCCAGTGACAGCCTCAGCTTCAGTCTTCCTTACCAGACCTTCTCACAGGTAACCGACAACCAGGTCATACTCAGCGGACTGCCTGTAGGAATCAAGACGGAGCTCGGAAACTACTATCCGGTATAGAAGAACTCTCTGCAGTTCACATAGACAGGAATCACGCTGGCAGTCACAAGATATCTTGCATACGACGGACTTGATACATTCTCAGGCACATGGACAGCTTACTTTGCTTGCGGTCGCGACGGTCTGCAGGGACCTAAGGGATAGACAGGTGCGGCCGGGCCTGCCAATACACTTTCAATCGGAACAGTTTCTTCCGGTGACACTGCCCAGGCTTCCATTACAGGCGATGCCCCGAACCAGACACTCAATCTTGTACTGCCTAAAGGATAGAAGGGAGATACTGGAGCAGACGGCACCAGCGGCGTGGACGGCATAACACCGCACATAGATGACACCACAAAGCACTGGTTCATAGGTGCTACAGACACAGGTATACTTGCTCAGGCCGATCTCGGAGAAGCCAGGAAACAGATCACCAGTGTCGATGCGCAGTTCAGAGCTTTAGTAAACAGTGCTCTTGCACCTGTAGCTGTGCTTACTGATCTTGGAAACTACTATCCGGTATAGAAGAACTCTGTTACTGTACAGGATAATACATATACAATTTAGTTTGCCAGATACCTTGCGTATGATGGCGTTGACACTTTCACTGGTCCGTGGACAGTTTACTTCGCAGGCGGAGGCTAGACCGGACAACAGGGCATACAGGGCTAGCAAGGTCCTGCGGGTCCATCCAATACGCTCTCCATAGGTACGGTCACATCAGG
>ULWH01047336.1_pt1 | contig 21111 bp, 12 predicted proteins | sample 1960201 | NCBI WGS metagenome assembly ULWH01 (sample SAMEA4835808, study PRJEB28245) | human gut metagenome | biome: gut microbiome; material: fecal sample | place: Denmark | collected 2008
TATAATTGGCAAAACCACCAGTACAAAATTTCAGAACGAAATGTATAAAAATCACACAGCACTTAAACGGTATTTATATTGCGTTTAAGTGCTGGTAAAATCATAGAGTTTCTCAGCTAAATCACCCCGTAATACTTGAACCATTCAAACGAATGATGTATCCGTCTGTCTTTACAAGGTTTACGCCATTCATCCTGTAGGTCGTAGGCTTCCATTTCCATAGCACTGGAACAATATGCGCTATCATTAGCCATAACAAGATGTTTGTGTTTGAATGACCTGTAGACAAAGCTGATTAGATACTCTGTCCCATATACTATATAATATAGGAATATGGGAAGTAGAACAAGCAGGAGCATCCAAAGCGACTGAATGCTGAAAGCAAACAGGGTAAACATGGTTATGATTGCTAAGGCTAACCCGGCACCGAAACAATCCTGGTATTGCTGTTGATGGACTTTTTCGTGTGCCAGAATTGTTTTTGACAGAGATTGATGTTCGGTAAATACCAAGCCAAACAACATGATCGTTTTGAAATTTGGAATGAAAGTGAATAGCTTGGCTATTCGGCTTTCGTAGAATACTGTTTTCATTTTCTTTGATTTTTAAATTGTGATTATTTTAAGACTACCCATCTGATACATTGGACAAAAGTTGTTTCATTTACACCTAGTACTGCAATTAGCCTGACAACTCCAGTACTTACACAAATGCGTTCTACAAAATCATTCTCTGAAGCTAATTCTGTGTATGATCTTGGTACAAAAATCTTTTGTCCATTTTGTGTCTCGACATAAGTACCTGAAAAAGTCTTTGTATAAGGAGGCCAAACATTGTTGTAAATTGAAACTATAGAGCCATTGTATTTAATATCTGTTGGTAAAATTATTCGGTTGGAATAAGTTGTTACAGACAGATTACCATTCAGCCTATATGTACCATTACTATATACTGCATCTGAATCTTCAATGTCTATAAATGGTAACTGAATACCTCTAGCTTTGATTATACCATCGAACTCGGCATTCCATAGACCATTTTGTTTATACCATTTTATTGCACCCCCAGCCAATTGCCCGGAACCGTCCAAACGGAAAACGATAGCCGCTGTATCGTTGATCGCTTGGTTAAGAGTACCGCCGAACCATGCTATAACGTCATTCGAGTTTTTGGCTGTTCCGTTGATACCGGCCTTCTCTATCCAGGTTGATCCGCTTCTGACTCCCAATTTTAGGAGGCTGGTTAACAACAGACCTCCGATGTTGGCTGTCTCGTTGGCAATGGCCTCTTTCAGATAAGCTAGTTCCTGAAGTCCAGCTGTTGCACCAGACATACTGTTTGCCAAATCATCTACATACTTTTTGGCCGCGGCAGCGATCGCCTCCAGTATAGTTTTACGGCGTGAATAGTAGGCTGCTATGTTATTATAGTCACTCTGTACCGGTATATCGGACGGGGTACTGGCTGTATATTTATTTAGAGCATTGACCGCAGATAAATAGGCGCTGTAGTAATTACTCCAGGCTGTTGTATTGGTTAAGTTATACCGGGTTACTTGACCTGCGATCTCCTGATATTCGGCTTGAATATCGCTTAACTGCTGTTTCAGGCCGGTTTTCTCCATTGGTGAAATTATACTATCGCTGGCCCAGTCGTTTAAGACTCCGGTAATAACCTCCGCTTCCGCATTCGCATCGTCGGCGGCTTGTTGAGCGGCATCAGCGGCATTTTTTGCATTATGCGCCTGATCTAGGGCTGTATCAGAAAAGCCTTTGAGTTTGTCCTGGATCGCTACATTAGCCTCCTGGATACGGGTTGAAAGATTGGCCAAGGCAGAAGCATAGAGGGTAAAGGCTGCATCGACAGCATTCTTTTCTTCAACGGTCGTCTCTCTGTCCTCAATGGCTGTGTTGATCGCATTGATTAAATCCTGATGTGCCCCGGCAAAAGTGATTTTAGCATTTAACAGGTTTGTCTTGGCCACACCTGACAGATAGGTGTTAGCGAAGAGTTTGGCATACTGGGCATCAATATCTGACCTCTCCTTATTTAACGTATTGATATATTTTTCAATGGCAACAGCTTCAGCCTCACTAATAATGCCGTCGGCAAAGGCACCGTCTACATAATCACCTAAGTCGTTGAGAGCCTCATTGGTGTCGGCAATTTCGTCCAGGGCATCATCGGCAGTCTTTTGGGCGTCTTTGATTTCCTTATCTACGCCTGTCCATTCAGCTAGTTCTTTGAGGCCGGAGGAACCTGCTTTTAAAACAAGCTTCCCGCCAATCTCGCCCATCGCAACATTAAAATAAGTCTTGCCGTCCGGACTGATGATTTGTTTAACCCGCATCCAGCCGGGGCCGATTTCGGTAAAGCCATAGAGGGTTGCAAAACTACGAACGTTATCGACGTCAGCGCCTAATGTACCGGTCAGGAAATAATAGTTACCATCTCCGGGATCAAGCCTGTGGGCTTCTTTGCTTAACTTGAAATATCCGGTTGTACCTTCTTTCTGGCAGATCAAATACAAGTAATAAGGGGACGCATCTGTAAGAGGCGGAGATGTGTAAGAGGCAATATCCCAATACTTAAAATCAGAAGGTTTAAGCGAAGAAGACAGCTTGTCAATACCTAACGTCAGATGTTGAATAATACCGGCAGGCGTTTCAAAAACCTTACTGTCGTTGTTATAATAGAATGGGTGATCTACCTCTTTCGGTGCCGTCTTGTTATCTACGAATTGAAACTGAAGGCTTTCCTCCCCGACTAGTAGAGACATGGTTTGTACCCATATAGGATTGACACCAGCGGAGAAGTCAAGGAATGCCTTTTCAAGCATATCCTGCATCTCTTTTGCATCCCGGAAGCGGCGCTGGGTAAAGGCTAATCCTTTTTTATGTAATTCATCCGTTATAACCTCGTTTTCCTCGATCTTACCAATTTCATTTGATACATACCCGGAGACTGGAGCATTGGATAGTTCCAGTACCGGACTGTGTGGATTATTGATATAATCTCGTACTCCTGTTGTACGGATCAGGACACCTTCCGGCTGAAATTGCGTATCGGAGAATTGAACGTATCCGCCTGGGCGTATTTTTCCGCCAATTTCCAGCCATTTTTGTTTTGCCCAGATTCCGTCCAGGTCGCCTTTAAAAACAAAGCCGTCATCTTCCGCCCCATACATGTACTGGACAGCTTCGCGGAACATATCCCAACTGGCTCCGCTCTGGCTTGCATTATCACAGACATAGGCGTTTGGTAAGGATATATGAAAAACTGCATATTCGTCGCCGGGAGACGGTTTAAATGTCTCGTTTGGCATAACCATACCATCTATTTTTCTCGATACTAATTTGAATCGGCGTTCACTGTGTACATATCCGGTCATGGCCTTATCTATCTGTACTATATCGAACTCTTTGTCTTTTAATATGCCCGATTGAAATATGATCGTAGCTGTCTCTCCCGAAATCCGGAACTGTGAGTAATCAAGGGATTCTGGAATACTATCGTCAATTATATCATATAAGGTATATTCATCATCCTTTCCTTCGTTTTTTATGATTGTTTCTACACGGCTGACAGTCCCAACTCGACTGGGGTAATACTTTGATCCGTCATAACTGTCCTCGTTGTAGTCCGTCAGTTCACGATCGGCCCGGACAATATACGTGCCGTCGGCGTCAGTCTTATAACGTCGTCCCTGGTATTCCAATTCCTGATTGCGCGGGAGCAATAGCGTTTTACTGCCATATAACGAATAGTCTATATTTCTTTCTCCGCCCTGAACATATAAGATCGTGACAGGTTGTTTTTCTTTCTGGCTGGTTCGACCTACACCGGTTTTGAAGCCGTTACCCTTACCATACGAAAGAGTCAAAGGTTCGTCTTTGAAATATTCGACTTTGCCTAAATTCAGTGTCTTATTTACTATTTCATATTCGGTCTTACATTCATCAGCTAAACGAGTAAAGACCTCCAGACAGTTTTCATGGTTGAAAGCCAGGTATATTTCCTTTGATTCGATACATTTGCCAACCTGCCAGCCTGAATCGTGTAGATTCAGGTTATCAACAATGAGTTGAAGAAATACACGTGGTTTAGCTGTCAAAGGGAACTTTAGCTTATATGGACGTTCTGACAGTAGTTTGAACTTACATTTTTTCAAATATTCCTTGTATGAAAGTAATGTAACTTTATACTCAAAATTCCGGGTCCCGTGTTTCACAAAGTCTTCCGGATACCAAAGTCGGTATTGTTCACCTTGGTAATAGATGTATGATCCGGTCGGGATTTCAACGTGTTCCGACAGGGAATAATACAGGACAATGTCATTCTTCCCCATGATGGCCCGGTAACGATATGATTTATCATCAACGTCGATGTCCAGGATCAGCTTGTTTTGTTTATTGTACATCTGCATAATCGGTATTGTTTAAATTTAACATTTGTTCCAAACGTGCCAGACGTTGTTCTAAATCGGCTGGTGAACTCATCGTTGTGGAAGTCGTAGGGATAAAATTTTCAGGAAGAGGTGGTACAGCCAAAGCACCTGTTATTCGTTTTATCCAAAAAGCATCTTTACCAATAGAGGTATTATTGTCTTTATGGTAAGTAAATTTTAAATTGCCGGTAGAGGTTACTTCTGTTGTGAGGGATAAACCTTGATGCATTGTTGTTTTTAAATCTATTATTTTGCTTTCATCTCCATTATATATACTACAGTAATCACAATTTACTTCTGATTCTTGGCCGTATTGGATATAAATTTGTGAGGCAGGGACATTGATTGTTAACGAAGTTGTACCACCGTGTTTAATATTTTCACTCCTAAAACCTCCTACTTCAACATCATATGTCCAACCATTATTTGATATGATCCAGTCTTCTGAAATATTACCTGTTGTATAATCTTGATATAAGCCTGAATATAAGCCTGAAGAATCACCAATAGAAAAAAGATAATCTACCTTATTATATTCAGGTATAATATATCCTTGTGGAGACCCATTCACAGATACCTCTAGCGCTTCGTTTGCTTTTATACCTAATATATGTGCAGAATAATTACCATTAGCTAGTTGGGTAAATGGTATTCCATTTAAAGTAACTGACTGATTAAGCCACCAAACCGAATCTTTAAATAGCTTAATTGTAATAGTGGCATCAAATGGCGGATACCAGTCAGGTCCTTGGCCACCCCATGACGCAGGGACTTCTTGCCAATTAGAGGCATTAGTACAGTCTAAAAAACATTTATTTGATACAACTTCTTTTCCAAAATACAACTTCCATAATTCTGGTAATATTTCTACTTTTGAACAGCTATAAAAACATCCATCTTCTTGCGAACTGTCATCGAAATATTTGACATTAAGACAATTATTGAATAAATCCAAAGGGATAGATATCAGATTAGTACATCTACTAAAACAAGCACTAAAATCCAAGACTTCAGGACAATTATCAAATAAGCCAGAAGGTATAAAAAACAAATTTGTACAGTACCTAAAACAAGATTTAAAGCTTGTTCTGTTAACATCATTTTTAAAAATTAGCCCTATACTTGTTAGTTTGGTAAATGATTCAAATTTAAGGTTATTAACTTTACTGTTTCCTACACTCCAATATGACACAAGATTGTCTTTTTGGGTATTACAATATGTAACCTCAATACAATTCTCTATTTCTATTTGATGGATACCGTTATCTTTATATGTGTGTGTGTAATCTGAATCCCAACTTATTGCATTCGTTATATTACCGTCTCCCCAGTTTATATTGTGATCTGTTGTCCCTGAAGACGCTATTATCCTTATTTTGCATTCATTTCCAACAATAAGCATTTGTATATTCCCATTTTCGTAAGGTCTTAAAGGCTCTGGATTAAATTTTAAAACTACTTGAACAGTAGAAGCAGATGTTCCAACATTGACAACTCCTAAATAATTAAAATGATATTGACCAGAAATCATATAATCAAAGGTTCCTTTTTCAATCAACAAGGTAGCTTCTCCATATAAGTTAGTTTTAGCAGATTTACTATTACAACTGATAGTTGCTCCTTCTACCCAATTCCCAAAATTGTCTTTTATGATAAATTTAACTTCCACAGCAGCGTAAACTTCTACTGTATTTGTAGTATCGCCAATGATAGCAGCAAACGTGAACGTATTCCCGGCATAACTTGTTGCCGCAACTGATCCAGAGACAGCTTTTCCACTTCTGATATACACATATCCTTCTGTATCTGTCGTGTATATATTCCCATCAATTGTTATTTGGGCACCAACAGGATAAATTTCTTGGTTATAGACTTTCACTCTAATTTTACGCAGGGGAATATAAGTTACCGAATATTTCTGTGTACGTGTTCCGGCAACAATATAGCTATCTGAATAATTTTCATGATTGTCACACTTAAACGTGAATGTGACTGTATCACCATCACTCGCATAAACTTCATATTGGTTCTCTTTAATCTTTTTGAAAGGAGCAGAACATTCTAAAGATGAGTTTGATATCGTTTTACCCTGAGAAGAAGCAAATACGAATGTCGTTGTTGGTGCACCACCCCAGGCGACCGGGATATCCTTGTAGTTAGTCAAACCAACACAACCATAGAAACACATGGAATAGGTTGTTATATTGGCGTATCCGGTACGTGCTTCCCACCATTGTTTGCCGGATATATTTGGAGTGCTACCGGTTACGTTTTTACAGCCTTTATAACATCGGGCTACAGATACCAGTTTTTTGGAGCCGACGAAATGATCTGCTATCGAACCTGATAACGCGCTATCAGAAAATACGTCATTGGCAGATACCAGTTCGGGGAATGAGTTGGTAAAGAATCCTGTCGGATAAACGGCTATATTGGAGCCTTGAAATGTACCATCCATAAACTTAATCGTAGCCTTACAGCCATCCAGGAAGTTATCCGGCAATTCTGTTATGATCTTATTATCCTTTAATAAGTTACTTATGTTAACCAATTTAGGACAGTTACGTATATCGACGGTTCTTAGTCGGGTGAACCCTTTTTCCGGGGCTATGGCAGTGATCTGGCTGTTGTCTACGACAGTCAAAGAGGTAAGGTTTACACAACCTTGCACGTCAACATTCGCAGAACAATTACTGATGTTCAACTGCTCAATGTTTCCCGGGGTAAACTGTATGCTCTGTACTCGCTTTAATCCTTCCAAATTGAGAGTAGACACATTCGGGCATTCCCGGACATCTATATCAGCCAAATACGGGTTATGTGTAAAATCTCCAGTACGGACAGTTGAGTTATGTGCCAGGAACTTACGAAGGAACACACAGTTTGATATATCAACTCCGAAACCGGTAGACAGGTTACAACCTGACAGATTCAGTTCTTCCAGGTTACGACAGCCAGATAGTTCCAATTCGTTCAGTGCCGGATTGTTTGACAGATCAATGGCACGTAAAGAACTAGCTGTCGATAGTTTTGCCTTAGTCAAGTCTTTGCCTGAAAAACCTTCGATCATAACGATCGGGGCCGCGTTGTAGATACGCAAAATCTTTTCGCTGGCATCACCACCGACAGACTGGTAGGTATAACTAACCTTTGCCGGAAGTTTGCCGTCACAATAGACATACGATGATTGGTTTTGTGCGAATGACACACGAATAAAGGCTGGAACTTCCGTTTTCATTGTGATCTCGAACGTGCCGTTATAGCGATGCTGGAAGTAGATCATCTCGCTGACTGCTGATCCCTGTGGTTCGTAACGGAATAAGGAATCTACATAGGATAGGCGATCAAGCAGGAACTGGTTAATGAACATCAGCTTGTTTCCGCGGGCATTGATCAGGTACTTACGTTTGGCGTCGATCGCGTCCTGGCTTTCGTAATCCATACCGATGTACTTGTACTCCGCATCCATATTGTAGAACCGTTCGCCAATGCGGGAAATGATTTCCTTGCAGAATGTACTGATAATGAAGTTATGCGTCAGTACACCGTCATAGGCTTTACCGTCCTGACCTGTTACACCTGATCGGAGATCACGGTAACGACGGATGATCGTATCGCCATACAGCGCGCTGATACGACGCCAAAAACGGTTCTCGCCACAATTGTAGTTCTGGAAGGCACCTTCTTCCGGCTGGTAATACTTCGCATTATCATTGATATTCCCGATCGGATACTGCCAGCCCAGGAAGGCGTCCTCTGTCAATGTGCCCTGTACGTTTGTACCCAGGGCCGTATCCATATCGTACATTGTAGGATAGAACACAGGCGGATTACCTTTTAATGCCCGGTTGGCCATATCAATTTCGCGGGTGTCCCACTGTACGAATGTCAGGTTACGCCCTAACTGGTCGGACAGATACAGGACAATGCACATGATCACATAGTCAATGCATGATTGCAAATGGAAGTACTTGCCAAATATCTCCGGGTTGGCGAAACATTCGTCCGGGGCGGTGTCAACCCATTTCATTGCCGATATAAAATCGGCGTGTTGCTGTGCCGCCAGTTCTCCCAGCGTTTTGTCAATCTTACCAATCCCGCCGGTTTCCGATCCCAGGAACGGGACGGTTTCAGCTGTTAACATGTCCTCAAAATAATTGACCGAAGATGTTCCTTTCGTCCGGAGAGGACAGTTGTTTTCGTTGTCCCATTCATCCCATACCCAGCGTTTTTGACGGTCTTTTGCCTTACTGTTAAGATCAAGATCGTGCGGATCAATCAGGTTCGTTGTACGCGACCAGGTATAACCGTTTGTCGATGTCTCCCAGTGACCACGTCCAAGGCTCTTAGGATTTCGACACTCAAAGTCCATGACCGTCTCGGCCCCGACACGCCAGCGCATTTGCTCGGCACGCATCACGATCCGTTCGGGCTTATCAAGATCATAATAATCTTTACCCTCTACCAGTCCCATCTGATCAATGTAGGCCTGCGTAAGCGGACGATCCAATAAGTCAACTTTTAGCGGCATGGAAGACAGGTCAAACAAGCCGTATGATCCTGCACGTAGTTGCGGGTGTACACTATCTCCATTGCTTTCTGAGCGCCACACCGTATTTTTGTGCCATTTATCAGATTTATAATCCGGCATAGAATATAATTCCTCCTGTTGTTTCAGGCCCCAGGTCAGGAGGCCACCAAACTCGTTTGCACGTAGGTTTCCGGAGGCATCGAGATGCTGACGGTTGAACCAAACCGGCACAGCGTCGATCGCCAAACGTGCCGGCTTAATGGGGTATTTACTGTAATGATCCCCGTCAACATTGTAGTACGGGAACGGATTGGTACTGCCATTACAATAGGCTGGATAGTCGGCAGCAGGCCACGGCCAAGGTAAGCGATAAACATAGTCAGCTAGTTTAGCTATACCCTGATTGTTACAGCTGGAACTGTCAATATAATTCGCTTTGCATTGGTAGACTTTAGTGAAATACCAGGGGCGTGTTCCGTCTGCATGGCGGACCATGTTAAAGGCTTTTGTCTCATATTTGCCGGTAGCGGCTAGCTGCTCTGGATCGTAAAACTCAAACTCCCAGTTTTTAATTGGATAGGCCAAAGATGAGTTACCTTGCCAGGATACTGTTAACGGGTGGCGCTGAGATAAGTCTGCATAACGCTGATCTTCTACATTCTTTGCCAAAGGGGAGAATATGTATTTATCAAATAACGTTTCTTCCTGCCCTGGCGTCATGGTACATTCAGCAAATACAGCATCATCTTTGGTCGCCCCGTAGATATTACCAAACACGCTGAATGTGGTCAACATCGGTTTATTCGGGTTGTTGATCGTTTCAGCGTGGATACGATCTTGATCATAATAGATGGAGGCGATATAGTTGTTCAAGACTTCATCAAAGCCTAGACATTTCTGGTAAACACGAAGGAACTTAACATTACAGTCTGAGAAACCGGATATTGTACCGTCTTCTGCCTGATGGCCATTGATCACTATCGGGGCATCTGTATCTAGGTATCCGGCATCAGGAAATGTAGTAGCCGCGCTGATCACACCGTTACAGAATACAAGAACCAGCTTCGCCGACAGATCATAAGTGATCGTGATATGGACGTATTCATCCGAATTGGCTATAAAGTCTCCCAACTTAGTCATGTAGTTCTTTCCTGTTCTGACCGGGACACTGAGTACATCTGACGGACTATAATAGACTTCCAGACGCTGGGTATTGATAGCGATACCTTTTTTCTGAGTAGCGGAAGGATTACCAATACTAAAGGTATATGATTCCTCTTTATACAGGTCGGAGTTATGTAACATAAGTTCAATGGTCATACCTTCTCCTTTACGGTCAGCCTTTGAAGCAAAACCGGCAAAAGGCGAATAGTTAACCAGACAATAGGCCTCGCCATTGGCATGCAGGCAATCCCCTTCAGACGGGCGCTGGTCCGTTCCGTCCTGATGGTCTACCCAACCGTTTATTTCCTTTAGGAAACCATGTAATACACCTTTGTAGTCCTGATTCAAGTAATACTTATTTTTCCATGTTTCCCAGTCCGGTAGGCTGTTAGACAATCCGTTCGCCGACAAATATAGTTCCAGGTTGTATTCCGAAGCCGTAAGAACCGAATAATCAGATACGGACCGGACATTCAATGCTAACTCTTTGGTATTGGTGGCATACACTAGACCTGTAGGTGTGATCACTGTTGTCCGGAGACAGATCGTGTATGTATTCGGTTCGTCTGGCAGGGCAAACGGGATTTCAAGCCTCTTGACAGCGGATTCAGCCGTTTCAGTTGATATAGATTCGATGTTCTGTACCCAGGCGCGGACTTTATAAGTACAACCGTCTTGGCTATGATAGATGTTTACCGGCAGGATCACGGTGTTGTTGATCCGGTAGTCGGCGTTAGTATCCAGCGTACTGGTAGTATAAACGATACCGTCCTGTAAAACAACAATGCGTTTGGTCAGGAGCGGACTTTTCAGGCTAGGATCATCTTTCGCCCATGCTTGTATTTGTACAACGTATTCTCCCGGTTCCGAGAAGGCAGGAGTCGTAAATGTCTGAGGATATGATTGAGTCGGATTAAAAGCCTCTTCACCAGCCAGGACAACATCAAACTCGCTCGTTTCAGCCGCGTATGTGCTATATGTTAATTCGGTACCGGCTTTACGCATGATCTGACCACCGACCGTAACCTGAACAACAACTTCGCGTGCCACAGAGGTAATACGGTAATCCAAGTTGATCGCTGATCCAGTACCAAACTGGCGGCTATCGTCAAAACTGGACGTGACATTGACAGACCCAACGACAAAGGTTATAGACTGAGCGGCCTCACTACGACGGCCGAAGGCATCGACCAGGAAGATATCTTCTATCCGGTAAGTTCCGATTCCAAATGTCTCCGTTGATCCTTTTCCGAAGATAGCCTCTTTTAGATTCAACTGAGCCGATCCAGAACCTAATCCGGTCACCTCAAAGCTGTCGTTACTTCCGGTATAGGTTCCGGCTGGCTTTTTCCCGATTAGCTTCAATTCGCCACCTTCTTTATCGTAGTAAGTGACTGGAATGGTATACGTATCTTCCGGACGGAAAACATAATAATTTTTATCCAGGTACAAGATCGGCGGAGTATTGGTAGCAGGATAACCGATACCATACTTTTGGAAGTAAGTGATCAAGTCCTCAATCGTATTGATCTTGATACCGTTCAACTCGCCTGTTTTTAGCCATTCGGCTTTCGCTGATTTCCATTTCTCGCCAACCTTTTTTAGGATATCGCCTTCGACCGCTTCGGCCGCATCTACGTCACTGAGATCGGCAAGGTTTCCGCTAAAGTCTCCGCCACCTTCACCACCGCCGGAAACTTTAAGTTTACTGGCATCAACTTTTACAGACTTCGGACCTTCGGCTTTCATACCATATAGGTATACGCCTTTCAGGTCAGTTTCTTCGTCCAGTTCGATTATTGTCTTTTTTTCGTTTATTCCGCTCATAACATCATATCTATTAAAAATCCATCTTCAGTAACTATAAAGGCCCCGGTCTCATCGGCCAGGACATATTCAATCTTACCCAACCGGAACCGGGTAAATACAAGAGTGAGGCTAAATTCGACTACTACAGGCCCGGTCAGTTGCCCTATTTTCCAGCCGGAAGTCTTTTTGTAGTAGCATGGGAACTCGGAGAGCGTACGATCATAATGTAATGATCGTTCGCCCGGCTTTATCAAGTCGTTAAAAAATGCGTCGTAACATTCCCAAAATCTTTCGACCGATGATGCGATTAAACAGCATTTAAGCGTTACTTCTTTACTGTTTAAATAGAGAGTTTCTGCATCATATACCTGTCCGTCACGATAAGAAGAGGACCGGGTTAGGTTCTTTTTTATTGTAGGTGTCTTGATTATTTCATCATGGGCCTCTTTGACTACAACTCCATAACGTTCCAGGCGAATGCCATCCAGCATAAAAGGCGATGCCGGTATCGATATGCCACCTCCGACCGGCACCGGGTAATAGTCCGATCGAGCCGGAAAATCATCAACAAACGTGATCGTAAAGTAGCTGGCGGAGTCGTACGTGATATTACCGGGGTGCTTTTCATATCTTAATGCCCAATTTCGTTGCAGATCAGGTATGACAAAGATTTTATAACCGGGTTGGGTAATAAAATCCAGGAACATAGAAATGTCAATATCCGGTCGGGCAGCGACAAACGAAATCGTCACGCTTTTTTCCTTTAAAGTCGGAGTTTCGAGATCGACTTCTATTCCATCCATTTCCGGCCAATCGTTTTGTTCCGGATCACGTAAATTAGGGAAAGCCAGGATACCGTCAAGTCCTCCACTTATGATACGTATACCGTAAGCTGAGTAAATGTCAATATTGTCTATGTAACATGTTTCGATCATTTTCTTAGTATTATTCCGTTATCTCTGATATCCTGTATGCCATTGCTGACTGTTCTTATATCTTTTTCGATCCCTTCCAGCTTCCGGCAATACCGCGTATTCTCTTCGATCTGTATCCATTTTTCGGCCGCTTTATAAAGCTGGACCTGGATATCTGTCACGTTCTTGTCTATGTTGGCTGTGATATATTGTAAAGCGTTAACTGATCCCCTGTACTCATCAAAACTATCCTGACTCACAGATGTTATCCCTTTGGCAACCGCTGTCCGTCCTGCTTCTCCGGTAGCCATGCCTATGCCGGTGATCTTTTCCAGGTTCTCAGCTTCCTTGGCGGCACTTTCAATAATCTGGTCATAGGCCTTACGCAGTTCTGCGATCTTATCGGAGGTCAAACCAGTTTCAGAATCCTGAGCAAACTTTTCATACCATTTTTGCAAAGGGGCTTCCAGATACTTCATTTGAATTGATTTCATCATGGCATTCCGCATCAAATCTTCGAAGTCGTCAGCGTAGTCGATCGCACTTTTTTTACCGTTCAGGAATCCTTGCATGATGCTGTCAGAAATGGCAGAAGAGGTGGTCCCTGTCCAGGCTTCGTTCATCTCTGTCTTTAAGTCGTCCATCATGTCGACTACATCGGCACCTTCCTCTTTTAGCTGCTTCAAGCGTTCGAAAAGGGTTTTAGCGGCTCCCTCCAGTTTATCCTGGGTGTACAGTTTCTCTATCTCTTCGTAGGTCTTTCCAGACAGAGACTCATAATCGTTCCAGGTCTTTGCCTTTCGGAACCAGGTGCCATGTTTGTAGTTGGTTTTGGAGATATATTCTTCTCCCATCAGTTTAGACCAGACTTCGTTGTATTCGTCGTTGGCTGAAACCTTTTGCTTTTTCAACTCTTCCTGAAGGCGAGTGAAGTATTGCAGACTGGTTTCACCGATCTGCTGTTGTACCCGGAGACGTTCACGGAGAATGCTGTTATATTCCAGTTCTTTGTCATAGGTCGTAAGCAACCCCTCTTCATAATCGCGTCTGACTTGTCTGTTATATTTAACGTTATCGGCCAGTGTCTTGAATATCTTATAAGTACCAGTGATCGACTTATTGACGGCCGAAACGATATCGCCTTTGAAGACGGACATGACGCCTTCGGCGATATCGCTGACACCACCCACGATGCCAACAACAGTGTCCATGGCGTTGCCGAAGTCTTCGTCAATATAATGGGCCACATCGGCAATCTGTTCAAGGTTTTCGAGCGTTTTGGCGGCCGCGTCCTGGAACTGTGTAGCCCAGGTTCCGACGCCTTTGCTGAAGTCCATCGGGGCTTTGGCAGAGACGAAACCTACCTTATCCACGTCCGTTTTGATGGAGTGGATTTGTGTCTTTATATTGGCCAGGTCGATACCTGTTTTCGAATTTGGATCGACTTTTGTTTTCGCTTCAAACTCTTTGATCCACTTCTCTGCATCTTCCAGTGCTTTACGGAGTGTCTTAACGCTGACCTCCTGAAGACCACCGAACAGGACATTATAAAAGTCCTCGTTTTCAACCCCCAATTGTAACAGGGATTGTTTATAACCGTCTTCCCGGAGTTTGATTGTTTCCTGGATACGTTTACGTTCTTCGTCTGTTGTGGCCTTGGTCAGCAGGGCATTCAAGCGTGACATGTCGCGTTGATAGGTCGTATGCAGGCTGGTCATCTGGGTAGTATAGCCGGCATACTGTTTAAGGGTATCGTCTATCTGTTTCTGACGCTCTTCCTTCTGATCTTTGATTTCAATATCGAGGATGATACGTTTCTGGGTGCCGGCGGTACTGGTATCCTGATCCATGAGTTTGCGAAGCTTCTCCAGGTATTCGATATAAGCATCGATATCCTTTTTATAGAGCTTCTTCTTCTCTTCGATCGAGTTCTTAAAGGCTGAAGCATCGAACTTCGGGACTGCTTCCTGACGTGTTTTTTCAAGCCATCCCAGGTTGATATCTTCTTCCTTCGTCCGGGTTGTTTTCGATTTTAACTCGTTGATTTTATTCGACAGATAGGCGATAAAGTCTGTTCCTTTCGTCTTCAGGTCTTTAAAGGCTTCGTCGGCTGCCTCCTTGCCCATATTGCGTTCATAGGCATACAGGATGGCGTATTGCTCTTTATAGAGTTTGACTTCTTCCTGTAGCTTTTGTAAAGCGGTCTTTTTATTGGCCTTGGCGGCTTCGTTGGCCTGTTGCTTGATGATGTTGCTCAGGTTAGTGGAGACTTCACGGGTTTTGCTGTAATAATTTTTTGTTATGTCTAAGGCTTCGGTAAAGTAGGAACGGTATTTGGCTTTCTGCTCTTCATTCCACACACGATCCATTCCGGAAGTAATGTCATTAATAGCATTGATCAGGTCATGTTGCTGTCCCAGGGTGAGTTCACCGCCTTCAGCTAATGTGTTGAAATACTTATTTGCAAGTTGGACCTGTTCTTTGAATTGCCCAGAAATTAGGTTTAAAGCATCTCGCTCACCGAAGATAAAATTGTTATAATCCCTGGAAAGTGGTTCTAATTTGAGGTTGGCATTCTCTTTCTCCAATTTTAAAACTTCCTGTCCAATTTTTTTTCGTTCTTCAAACGTCTTGTTGACATCCATCAACTGGGTACGATACTGTTCAATGGCCGCAGAGTTTGCAAGGATAAGTCCGTTATTTCTCTCTATCTGCTTATTTATTTTAACCTGTTCTTCGGAGGCTAAAGCACTGGCTTTCGCATAGCCTACCTGGTTCATTTGTAATTGAATAAATCTTTGTGAACTTTTGTTCGCTGCCTCCCAATCACCGGTAAATAGATTATATAAAGTTGCAGTAGCTTCGGTCAGCATCTTTTTCTGGGTATCCCAAATACTTTTGGCATAGACAAAAGTTGCATTCATTTTGGTGGTAGCCTGCTCACTTCCTTCAATAGCAGTTTTCAATCCATAAAAAAGGGCTGTCAATCCTGCGACAAATATGCCGATGCCCGATGACATAAAGGCTTTACCAGCAGATAATAATTGTTTGAATTGGGAAACACCATCACCGATCGGGCCAGGTATTTGCTCCAGTGTATCTGTCAAATCGGACGAAGAGGCTTTCACCTCTTTCAATCCGCTGTTTAACGATTTCGTTTCACGGTCAAGTTCCCTGATACGACTTAGCAACTGTCCGCCAATCTTTTCATTTTCACGTTCTTCCTTATTAAGCCTGCTATACTCTTCGCGTAGAAGATTAAGGGCAACCCTCTTTTCGTCGATCGAGCCTTTAACGGCTTTGTTCAACTGGATTTCACGTTCAACAGTCCGGCTTAATTCAGAAGCCCGTTGTTTTAATTCTGCTTGTTGTACAGCCAAACGGGATTGCGCCTGTGCATATTCTTCACTGGAAACAGAACCTTTCTTAAATTTATCATACAGGGCTTCTTGTGCAGCCTCATTCTGCCGGAGTTTTTGAATATATCTTTGCAAGATGAGCGCATGACGCTGGGCATCCTTACTCATACTATTGAAAGCGTCGTTACTGCTACTTAACAGACGGGTAAAGGACGTATAACTTTCATCACCTACACCTTTTATGGCGAGTTTGACTTTAGCCAGTTCTTTTTCGATATCACCTTTTACAATAAATTCAAGTTTGATGGGTTCCATTTGAGAAATGTTATTACATTTGTGAATTAAGACTTCGTTGTATGAAAAAGATATTGCCTTTGATTATTATTGTCACTCTGTTACTGGTTGCTTGCAATCAGGTTGAACACATTCAATCATTAAGTCAACTAGAACCGGCTTTACGTAAGCATGTAGGAAATCCATGTAAAATTGATACAATGCTGGAAGACAAAGAATCATTTATTACCTGTAATAGTATCCACTACAATTTTAATGATGTTCCAAACGTTTCATTTGAACGTTTAGTTGATTTCCTCTCTAAAGCTTATGAAGCAAAACCGGTTATAACCATAGATTTACCGAGACGTAGAGCTGAATTTATTCCACTAGAAGAGCATCCTGGGGCTTATATGATTCAAGTAAATGATTATTGGAACGGGAATGAAAAAGATCGTTATTTGAGTTTGTCTATTATTGACATCAACAACGAACTCGTTACCCCTTCTTCCCAAACACCCCAAACAGCTGTTCCTTCGAAGTAATCCGGATCGGCTTATCCTTCTTCCGTACATACCTGGGTGCATCTGCCAGCATCATCGTCAGGGTGGGATACGGTATCTTCATGATGTATTCGATACTCCAACCCGTATCTTTGGCTATCTGGTAGATTAACCCAAAAGGGCTATGGGACCCCTCTATGTGGCCCTTAACTCCCTTTTCATCCTGGCTCAGGTCGTCGTCCTCGGCTTCGTCGTCCTCATTCCCGACATCGATCTGATAAAGTGTATAAAATCATGTGGCCCTGACATGCTACAGATCATCATCCAGAGTTCGGCCATTGTCCGGGTATCCAGGTGACGCCGTAGATATCGCGCCAGGAGGCGGTTACGCAGACTGAGCGGTGAGCAATATGACATCATGCCGTAGGCTACGATCCGGCTGGCGGGTATCATGCACTCATGGATCAGCAGGTGCGCTTCGTCGATGGTTTCGGCATCAACGGCGGTGGCGGCCTTTTTCATCCGAAGGTAGAGACCTGATATTTGTAGCAGTGTTTCGCTGTCCGGGAGGCTGACGATAAAGGGGATCGTTTTCTTTCCAAATAGCCTCAGGAGCCAGGGTGCAGGCAAATCTACCTGCACTCCCTGATTCAATAAGGTATCAACGGTTTTGATCTCCGTATCCAGGGCCTGTTGTTCTGTCAACTTCTGTTCTTCCATGACTCTACAGTTATTATGCTCCACCTTCTGCGCCTGAACCTTCTTCCACACCTACCATCATAGGAGCGACATTTGCTTTTTCCGGCAGTTCAACGATGGCGCTGATCTCGATCAATGACACATCAGTCGTTTTACTTCCATACTTGCAAACACCATAACATGTAGCCTTTGGTACAACAATCGGCACATCGAACTCTGTCATCAATTCCAGACTGCGGGTTGTTTGATAGTTCCCGCGTGGAGCCTGCCACTGACCTTTTACGACTTCGCCTCCCATCCATTCTTTAAGATTGTCCGTATCCATCGGTACAGAGAACTTCAGGACCGTTCCGGCTGCATTATAGATGGTCAGGAACGGGTAACGTGCTCCCTGGAGGAAGTGTTTAACGACTTCGCCTTCTTCATCTTCCATTGTCACGGATTCTTTGTAAGGTAGTAACTGTTTGTCGAGTGTAGTCGACATGCCGCCATCGGCAGCCGGTGCACCATGCTTTACCAGCTTGATGCCTAAGATATATTTTGAGCTATTCGCCATTTTCGTCTGTATTTGATAAATAGAATAATTATAATTGTTACAACCGCTCCGGTTAAAACACCGTATAAATACCGTTTAAGCGGGTTTTCGGGAGGTTTGATCTGTTCCTGCAATTCAGAGTTGTCCTTCTTTAACTGATCGATCAATTCTTCGTAAGTATAAACCAGGTTCTGCAAACTATCGCAGGTGGCTGATCCCAGGATATTACCATCTTTATACGATAGCTTCAAACTGGCCTGTCCGGATTTCTTTTCGTATGCCGCGCCGGGCGGTAATTTACGGAGGCTGTCCACCGGAATCGACATCTCCGCCAGCGATGTCGGGATTGTCGCGAGGGTAACGCTGACCTTTCTGTGCCATACGAGGCTGTCTGTTAGGCTTCGAGAAGTATTTTTGCTTGTAGTCCTGCACGAGAATACGAGCGGGACAAGTAGGCCAATGAGGACAACCAAGCAAGTTTTGTATAACCACTTCCAGCCGTTTGAGAGCCTCTCTGAGATTTCTGATTTCATCATTTTGTTTGAGTAATGCATCGTTATTACTTTCGGCAATGGACTGCCAGGTGTCACGTGTATCGGCAACCAGGCGCGCCCGGTTCTTCCGCCAGATCGTCCCCAGTAATGCCAGGTTAACGATACTGACTCCGGTCGGGAAAGCCCATCGCAATATGTCCAGCAGTCCTTCCATGAGTTAATTCAATTAAGAGAAATACAAATCAGCTTCCGCCCTGCGCCGGCGTGTCAGTCCGGCTAATACTTCACCATTGGCCCGGTTCCAACGAAGGAGTTCCGTGCGAATGTTCAGATTGGCTGGGTTTGCCTTGACACATTTCAACAGGGTTGATTTCATCAGGTTGCGTTCGCCCAGGTTGAACGTAAACGACACCAGAGCATCGAACTGGTTCTGATTGACATGAGGGCATTCCCGGTTCACTACAGCTTCAAATTTCCGCAGGTCTTCGGCCAATAGCTGTTCCGCCCGTTGCTCGTCGATCACGTCTCCACGACGGACACCGGCTGTATGGCCGTAGCCGATCGTATAAATCCCTGCCGGGCAACGATAAGCCTCCAGGCGGAGACTTTCGAAGCTTTTAATCAGGTTAATACCGCGTTGACTGGTCCTCATGCCTTGTCCTCCAATAAAGCGATTACACCTTTCTGGTCGTCACGGATGATATCGGCACCGAAGCGGGTAAACGATTCGATGATGGTACCGCCCAGGTAACCCGGAGCATTCTCGTTAACGACAGTACGAACCATACCTTCGGCGCGACAAACCATTTTGTCATTCCAGAACAAGCCTCCGGTCAGCAGTTCGTCTTTGATTTCAGAGTCTCCCTGCAACGGAGTGCCGTTTGCTTTATACAGGATTCCGCTGTGGCCTTCGTCGGTTGTGCGGACAAAGATTTCAACGCCCAGGATGATGCCGACCGCACCGGTCAGCAGCTTTGTACTGTTACCGGTCTTGTAGTAGTCTACAAATTCCGGAACTTTCAACAGGTCGGAATACTGGTCTGGCGTTACCATGCCGTACCATTTGCCACCAATACCGCTGACATTCATACGCATCATCAGGTTATGCAGCGTCAGCAAATCATCCTTTGTCAGGGCCTTCCGGTTTGAGGTCAGTCCCAGGATATTGCTTTTACGTGCATCTCCGGTTGTTTTCAAGATGTTCGTACTTTTGGTCGGCGACCAATGATAAGCAGCATAGGCGGCGATCTTGTTGTTCATTTCGCCAGCCTGCTGTTCCTGTTTCGTTTGACGTTTGCTGTAGTTAGTCAGCAATTCACTCTGTGAGTCGATCAACAACGGCTGACAGTAGATCAGCGTCGTGTTATACGTCTTTTTCGTATCTGTCGATACTTCGATTTCCAGGGGCAGGGATTTCGGTTTGCCTTCCTTTGCCTTGCCGATCGGGGTTTGTACCGGCTTCTCAACCGTTTCCGTAGTGTCGGCCACACCGGTTTCGGCTACGGACTTTTTATAAAAGTCATTGTCCGGGAAAATTTGTTTCTGTAACTCCTTTGAATAGAGAGTTGTTCTGATTTCTGCCATGTTAGTCGATTTGAATTGATTTACCTGTCTGTACGAAGCTGATGCCGTCGTACACATATTCAGCCACGAAGGTTTTACCGGCTACTCCAGTAATGGCTTCGCCTTTTACTCCGGTACCGGGATTTAATTTTTCCGTGCCGGTGGAGGTTGTCTTAACGATCACGCGTGCTCCCGGTGTCAGGTCGGGATCGGCGGTAAGATCAAGCGTACGGTTATCCGTAGCCACGACGGACGAACCGTCTACAATAGTCAGGTTATTGACGATGCCAAAAGCCTGAAGACCTGTGGCGGTCATCAGCAAAAGGGTTGCTGCGCCATACGGCCATTTTACAATAGGATTCTGTAATTCTTCCATCTGTCTGTTTATAAGCTGTTTTCGTACTCATCCAGCAGCTTCTGAAACTGCGTGGGGTTTGTTTTCTCCAATTCGTTCAGGTAGCCCGGATTGTTCTTTTGATACCAGTTCCAATCCTTACCGGATGCCTGTGTACCGGTACCTTTAGCTTTCAGATCATTCAAGGCTGCACTCAGACGGCCTGCACTCTGAGCAGTCGGTTTGATACCGGCTTCACCTTCCTGTCCTTTGCCTTCTTCCGGTTCTTCCTGCACGTCAGTAACCATTTCGGCAAACAGGTCAAAGTCCGCAGAGGCCAGCTTTTTCATGCGCTCCTTGTTTTTGTTGGTCACGGAGCCGTTTGTCACGCCCAAAGCAAGATAGTGATCGACCAGGCGGTTATGTTGTTCCTCCTGTTTCACACGATTGGCTTCGATGGCATCCAGTACCTGCTGTTCGGTAGCC
>ULWH01023905.1_pt1 | contig 20980 bp, 16 predicted proteins | sample 1960201 | NCBI WGS metagenome assembly ULWH01 (sample SAMEA4835808, study PRJEB28245) | human gut metagenome | biome: gut microbiome; material: fecal sample | place: Denmark | collected 2008
CTAATTTTGATGTGTTCGAAACTAACAATATCAAAAAATACAAAATATTTAAAAAAGGTAAAAACTAAAATAGTTAATGAAGTTAATACTATTGATGAGATGAAACTTGCAATAACTAATAGTTTACATGATTTTGAAAAATCAAAAGAAATTAAAGGATGGGTAAAATATAGTGATAATGTAATTACGACGCAACTTGAGTTGCTACCTAAATATAGAAAAGAAGAATTAAGAAAAAAACTATCCCATAGTATTATTGGTATGAATACTTATTCTATAGATTTTTATAACTCTGTTGATAATAGAATCTTTGATTTAGTGTGCAATAGTCCCTATATTGACAAGTTTAGGAGAATTATTGAAATACAAATATGTGATGATAATGAAAGTGTTGTAATTATTATAGAAAGTTATTTTAGATTTGTTAACTTAAATGGATGCAAAAATTTTTATCGCTCAAGTCCTGTTTCCCCAATATTAAGTGAAGCACAATCATATAAACATTTAAAATTTGAAATTTGAAATCAATAATATTGATTGCTTAAGTAAAATCAATTCAAGTATACAAATTTCTGAAAATAACAATCAGTTTAAATTTTTAGTAAAAAATATATATCCAATAAATGAAGTCGAAATATTCGATGAATGTACAATATTTCATAAAACGCAATGTAAAGTTCATTTGCAGAATTTTTATCAATATCATGCATTAATTTTCCCTTGTAGGGATTACACACTTGAAATTGTATTAAAAAATCATAATAATAAATATTATTTAGCCTTGGCAACAAATGAGTTTTTTTAATGTAAATAACTATGTTGAGCGTACTCAGTATAGGGACAAACATATTTGCAATATGAATTATATAGATTGGCTGTTACCTGGCTCTGGATATAGTTTTACTATTCAAAAAATAGATGAAAAAGACCAAAATAAAAATATAGAAGATGAGGAATTTTATGAATCTATTTTTGATAATCATAAAAGCGATGAATATAGACTCTCATATTCTAGTGACCCATCAGTTGCCATATTAACAACGGAAGAAGCATATGTTAAATTATCTCGACGTAATGGCAATGTTACTGATTATGATGCAAAGCTTGCAATGTGTGTGTTAGATAGACTGCACCAGTTGTTACCAAAAGATATTGATAATGAATTACTACTTCTTAGAGTGGTGTGGAACAATGATCAATCTGCAGATTTTCTAATTTATGTAGATTATATATATGACGATAGTATTAATCCGCGTTTTTCTAAAGAAGAACTTGAGGAACTTTTAACTGATGACTATGAAGGCATCATATTGGTAGCAGATGTAAAGTGTATTCCTGAAAATTTTAATTCTGATTATTTTTTTCTAACAGTAAAAAGTATTATGATATTATAAATACTATTCCCCTCCACTCGCCAGAGCGCATGACTGTTAATCATGATGTCACTGGTTCGAGCCCAGTTGGGGGAGCCACAACAGAGTAGTCTTTTGACTACTCTGTTTTCTTTTTTAGGCTCTATGTCAATAGTTGGTGTAACCCGAAAAAACAGAATATATGATAATTACAAGCGACAGAAATTAAGCTGTCGCTTGTTTTGTTGTAGAATTAATATGTTTATGAACATACGCCTGACTATAAATCTTAAAATATCACCGCGGGCATGGTGCCAAACTTTTTAATCTATCATTTATTACATTGACATTTTCAACCATACAATAGACAATAATACATATATATGTTATTATAATCATATAACTAATTTTAAATGAGGAATACATAATGGTAAAACGTTCATATTATTCAAATGACATTCAAAGTTTCCTAAATCAAGATAATTACAGTATATTTGGCGAAATAACAACGAATGACCAGTTTTCTGCTGAGGACTTACAAAAGAATACTTGGAATAGAGAAATTGAAATTTTGAAGCGAGAGTTATCTCAGTTTTTAGATGGACATATTATATTTGAATATACCATTCCACGAATAGGTAATCGAGTTGATAATATTGTTATTTATAAAGGAATAATTTTTCTGTTAGAATTTAAAGTTGGTGAAAAGAAATACCCTTCATATGCTATTGAACAAGTAACTGACTATGCTTTTGATTTAAGTTGCTTTCACAAAGAAAGCCATAACAGACTTTTAGTTCCAATTTTAATTTCCACTAAGGCTCACAGCGTAAAACAAGAAATTCGGATTTCAAAAGATAATGTTTTAGAAACGATTTGTTGCAACGAATACGAAATTGCCAAATACATAACAGAAGTTTCTTTAAAATTTATTCAGGATGAAATAATACCTGATGATTGGATTAACTCACTTTATATGCCAACACCGACGATTATAGAGGCTGCACAGGCCTTGTATCTCGGTCACAATGTTGAAGATATTTCGAGAAATGATGCAAGTGCGAAAAATCTTAATCAAACTACTAAAGCGATTAATAAAATTATAGATTATAGCAAAGCTCATAACAGAAAATCAATTTGTTTTATTACAGGTGTTCCGGGTGCAGGAAAAACTCTTGCAGGTCTTAATATAGCTGTAGAAAGGCAGAAAATAGCTGAAGATGAGCATGCTGTATTTCTCTCGGGCAATGGACCGCTTGTTGATGTTTTACAAGAAGCACTTGCTCGTGATGATGCAAAGAGAAATCATATTTCAAGAAAAGAAGCCTCCAGAAAAGTAAAAGAATTCATACAAATTATTCATCATTTTAGGGATGACGCAATATCTGTTGATACTCCTCCTGTTGAAAAAGTTGCAATTTTCGATGAAGCTCAACGAGCTTGGGACGAACAAAATTTGACTGATTTTATGAAAAAGAAGAAACATATTGAAGATTTTAATATGTCAGAACCTGAATTTCTGATTAGTATATTAAACCGTCACAATGACTGGGCAACAATAATATGTTTAATCGGTGGCGGTCAAGAAATCAATAAGGGTGAATCGGCCGGTATTTATGGATGGTTTGATTCATTGAGAAATAATTATCCAAACTGGGACATTTATGTTTCCGATAAAATCACTGATGACGAATATTCCAAAGGGCATAATTTTGCCGAAATGACGAAAAATATGAATGTAAACATAATTGAAGATTTGCACTTAGCCGTTTCGTTACGTTCATTCAGAAGTGAAAATGTTTCAAATTTTGTGAAGGCTCTTCTTGATGTGGATATTGATACTGCTAAAAGATTGTATGAGCAGTTTAAGAATGATTATCCTGTCTTTGTGACTCGAAATCTACACAAAGCAAAACTATGGGTTAGAAGTCAGGCAAAAGGATCGCAAAGATATGGGCTTACTGCAAGCTCCGGTGCAAAAAGACTCAGAAAATACGGAATATGGGTTCAAAATAAAATTGAAGCCACGAATTGGTTTTTAAACGGTAAAAACGATGTTCGTTCATCATTTCATTTTGAGGAAACCGCAACAGAATTCGACATTCAAGGTCTTGAACTTGATTGGACAATTGTTTGTTGGGATGCAGATTTAAGATTTGAAAATGGTGATTTTAAACATCTGAAATTTGTTGGCACAAAATGGCAAAATATAAAATCTGCAGATAATATTCTTTACTTGAAAAACGCTTATAGAGTCCTCCTGACGAGGGCAAGACAGGGATTTGTTATTTTTGTACCGCCAGGTGATGAAACTGACACGACTGCAAAACCAGAATATTATGACGGAATTTACCGGTATTTGAAAAGTGTAGGAATCAAAGAATTGGAATAACATTATCGTTCAGAAGCTGAATTTGAAGTAAATAATATAAGATACTCACGAAAAAGGAATGTTCAGACGCTATTTTATCATACTGACCTGCTGAGATTACTACGGGAGTCGCCTGACAATTTAAATCAAGGAGACCGCCGAGAATTTTGTGTTTTGAGAATAGTCCGGTCTGTGCCTGCTTAACCTTATCCTGCCAGTCGGGGTCATAACCCTCAAGATTTGCGTTTGCACTTGCAAGCTGATTTGATACATCATCGTACTTGTCCTTTTCGACATACTGACAGCCTGCAAGGTTGCCGAGCTTAACATCTGCCGCATTGTTTACCTTTTCTGCAAACTGTTCAAATGTCAAAGCTTCGCCGCCAAACAGGGTTTTTAAAATTTCCATTAAGTCCATTTGTTTGCTCCTTTCAATTTATTAGCAATTGTGTGTATGCTCAGATATTTGAGCAATATTAAAAGCCCCCGAAATTCGGGAGCTTATAACCATAATCTGTAATTTTCGGGGTAAAAGTAAAAGGGATGTTTCAAACACCCCTTTAATACCCTTTTAAATTCGTTTAATTTTGTTTTTATTCAATCAACTATGTAACACTTTACCTTTTAGCAACAAAAGCTAATACAAGACAAATAAGCACTCTAAGAGTTATTGCGTTTTTGATAAAGCAGATTGTCATAAATCTGATACATTTTAATATCATTATACTTCACATTATAATACTCTGCAAGTGTTTCAATGTTATTGATATTATGTTCTTTGCTCCAAGTTCTGTAATACTTTTTAGCAACACCGGTAGATTTTTGAGAGGTACTTTTACCAAATCCGTAAACTTGCGAGCGTGAGCCGTCGGGATATTCAATGTTTTTAGCATTAAGTTCTTCGAGGTCTTTTGCCGAGTACATTCGAGCAGAACCCTAAGAGCTTTTCTGTAAAATATCTGTAGAGCATATTTTGTCCTCCGTTTCAGGTTTTTAAGCAATTCCTTTTAACGGATCTTGGCAAAATATGCTCTACTTTTTTACTTTTTATTTGCAGCTCTTTTTCTGCCCTAACTTTTATTATAGAGCAATATTTGAAATAGAAGGGCTTTGATGAGGGTTAAGGTTACGCACCGCAAGCAATTGGCGGGGCAGAAATCTTTTGATTTTAAAAATGTATAATACGACATACTGATAGTAGTATGTTATACTATGCAAAATATATAGAAAGTATACCGAAATTGTATAATTGAATAAAATGTACTAAAAATAAAGAAAAAATAACTTAAAGATATTGAAAATAACTACAGTATGTGCTAAAATTAGACAAAAGAAAAGGATTCGGAAAACCGAATCCTCAAATCACACACTGTGATGGTTGCCTAAGCAACGGATAGAATGAATTTTTATTTGAACTCATAGTGTAAATCCAATAAGGTAATTAGATTATCTTAATAATATTACAAAATAAATACTTTGTCAATAGAAAAGGAGGAAATTTATGAAGAATTTTAATGACGATTATTATGCAGGATTTGATATAGGAACGGATTCTGTCGGATATGCAGTAGCCGATACAGATTACAATCTTTGCAAATTTAAAGGCAATGCTATGTGGGGTGTTGATCTGTATGAGGAGAGTAATTCAGCTGCCGAGAGAAGAACTCTTAGATCGGCACGAAGAAGAGGTTTGAGAAAAAGAAACCGTATTGAATGGCTGCAAATGCTTTTTGATGAGGAAATTTCAAAAGTTGACAATGCTTTTTTTCAGAGATTAAAAGAAAGTTGTCTGTATCTTGATGACAAATCATCAAATGTTCCGTATGCGGTTTTTGCAGACGGTAATTACACCGATAAAGAATTCCACACAGACTACCCTACAATATATCATCTTAGAAAAGAATTGATTAAGAGCTCACAACCACACGATATAAGACTTGTATATCTTGCGTTACATCATATTATAAAACACAGGGGACATTTCTTGTTTGATAATATGGGGTCTGATTTTGAAAGTGAGTCCTCGTTTGAAGCTCTTTTTGACGATTTAAAACTTTACTTAAAAGAAGAATATGAAATTGAATTTGAGTGCAATGATTCGTTAAGATTTTCAGAAATATTAAAGGACAAAACATTGAAGAAAACTGCAAAATCGTCCGAATCGTACAAGCTTTTCGGTTACAGTAAAAGAAATAATCCATATGAAACCGCTTTGATAGATTTGATGTGTGGCAGAAAGGTTAAATTTTCCGATATGTTCGGTGATAAGTCGTTTGACAGTGAGGAGATAAACGGTATTACCTTTGAAAGCGGTTATGACGATAATGAAAATACATACCGTGATTTGTTACAAGAAAAGTTTGAACTTATCGAAAAAGCAAAGGCGGTTTATGACTGGGCAATTCTTGCAGATATTTTGAATGGAGAAAAGTATATTTCATTTGCCAAAGTCAAAACATACGAAGAACATAATTCTGATTTGAAAATGCTCAAAGATTTCGTTAAAGAGAGATGTAAATCGTTATATGGCGAAATCTTTAGAATTACAAAGGACAAGCTTGATAACTATACGGCATATTGCGGAAAGTACAAAGAAAACGGCAGAAACGGTGTGATACAGTATCGTACAAATCAGGCGGATTTCTGCAAATATCTGAAGAAAAAGTTTGAAAAGCTTGACAAAACAGGCTATGAAGAAATGTTTGATAAGATTGAAAACGGCACATTTATGCCGAAAATTGTCGTAAAAGACAACGGCGTTATTCCTATGCAGGTGAATAGGAGTGAGCTGAAAGCAATTCTGAAAAATGCTTCAACATATCTTGAATTTCTTAATAAAAAAGATGAAAACGGAATTTCTGTAAGTGACAAGATAGTCAAAATTTTTGAATTCAGAATACCGTATTATGTAGGTCCGCTGAATAATCACAGCCTAAAATTCTGGCTTGTCAGAAGTGATGAAAAAATATATCCGTGGAATTTTGACAGTGTTGTTGACATAGAGCAATCGGCAGAGAATTTTATAAATAATCTGACTTCAAAATGTACATATCTTCCAACGAAGGATGTAATACCTAAGAATTCGATTTTATACAGTGCTTTTACGGTTCTTAATGAACTGAATAATTTAAGACTTGACGGAAAAAAGCCTGATGTAAGTCTTAAACAGGCAATATTTAATGACTTTTTTATGACGCATAAAAAGGTCAGAAGAAAAGATTTGCTAAATTATCTAAAAAGCGAAAAAGGTATTACGCCCGATATTACAGGCATTGACGGTGATTTTAAGTCAAGTATGCGTTCCGCAATTGAAATGTCACAGTTTAATCTGACCGACAGCGAAAAAGAGGACGCTATAAAAGCTATAACTGTATTTGGCGATGATAAAAAACTTTTAAGAAAGCGTTTAAAAAGGCAGCTCGGTTCAAAATTATCGGATGAAGATATAATGAGAATTTCTAAACTCAAATACAAGGATTGGGGAAGATTATCAAAGGAGTTTCTTACCGAAGTTTATAATGTCGATAAAAATACAGGCGAGTTGCAATTTAACATTATCCATGCACTATGGCAGACAAATGATAATCTTATGGAGCTGCTTGGCTCAAAATACGGTTTTGAACAGAGCAGACAAAACTATCTTGATGGTATTCAGACAGGGCAAAGCCTTGAGAAAATGGTGGAGAATCTCTATATTTCTCCTGCGGTAAAACGACCTGTGTATCAGTCTTTGAAAATTATGCATGAAATCAACAAAATTCAAGGTCATGCACCTAAAAAGATATTTGTTGAGATGACAAGAAAAGACGGTGTGAAAGGTGACAAAGGCCGTAAAGAGTCAAGAAAGACCAAGCTTGTAGATTTATATAAAAAGTGCGGTGAGGATTCGGGCGAACTCTGGGAATCTCTTGAAAAAACACCTGATGATGAATTTAAAAGAGACAGACTGTATTTTTACTATACTCAATTCGGCAAGTGTATGTACACGGGAGAACCGATAAATCTGTCGGAATTGTACAATCAAAACATTTACGATGTGGATCACATTTTCCCGCGTTCAAAAGTTAAAGATGACAGCCTTGATAACCGTGTCCTTGTAAAGAAACAGGTTAATGCTCACAAGGATAATACATATCCGCTTGACAGTTCAATTCGTGAAAAGATGAAAGGCTTCTGGCATTTGCTTATGGATAAAGGTCTTATTAGCAAGAAAAAGTACGAGAGGCTTACAAGGGCAACTCCGCTTTCTGATAGCGAACTTTCAGATTTTATTGCAAGACAGATTGTTGAAACATCTCAATCAACAAAAGCAGTTGCGTCACTTTTTAAAGAATTGTATCCCGATACTGAAATTGTGTATGTAAAAGCGTCAACAGTTTCTGAATTCAGACACGAATATGATTTCTTAAAATGCAGAGAAGTAAACGATTTTCACCATGCAAAAGATGCCTATCTAAATATTGTTGTCGGCAATGTGTATAACGAACGCTGTACACACAACAAATCCATATTTATAAAAGGTTTGCAGACTAAAACATACAGTCTTAACAAAATGTTCAGTTTTAATACACCAAACGCATGGTCAATTGATGATAATAAGTCAATCAAAATTGTCAGAAAGACTATGAACAAGAACAATATCCGTTTTACAAGGTATGCTTTAACAAGGAACGGCGGACTCTTCAAGATGAATCCTCTGAAAAAAGGAAGCGGTCAGGTTTCGCTAAAACAGAACTCTCCGCTTTCGGATATCAGTAAATACGGAGGTTATGACAAGCCGGCATCTTCGTACTTTTCATTTGTTAAATATGAGGGCAAAAAGGGCAAAGAAATGCGTCAGCTTGTTGCAATTGATTCTTACATTAAAGCTCGGTATGAGGCAAACCCTGAAAAATATTTGAGTGAAACTCTTGGTTTGAAAAATCCTGTGGTTCTGATTCCCGTTGTAAAATATAATGCCTGCATTGAAATTGACGGTTTCAGAATGCACATAAGCAGTAAGTCAAATGGCGGCAAAAAAATTGTATACAAACCTGCTATGCAATTAACGGTTAGCTATGATACAGAAAAATATATCAGAAATGTCGTTAAGTTGAACTCCAAGCCTGAAAATTACAATATTACAGAGCTTGACAAAGTGAGTGCCGAAGAGAATGTTGAATTGTTTGATATTCTAATTTTTAAAATGACAGATACAATTCTAAAGGTTAAATTCGGTGATATGGGTGTTAAAATTGCATCTCATCGTGATACTTTTGAAAAACTGGATGTAAGAAAACAATGCTTTGTTCTTGCAGAAATTCTTAAAATTATTCACTCAAATGTTGTTACCGGTGACTTAACTTTAATCGACGAAGCTAAAAAAGCGGGAGTTGTTTCCACAAATTCCGTATTGTCGGAGATTAAAAGTGTAAAGTCGATTTATCTTGTTCATCAGTCGGTAACAGGTTTGTTTGAGAAAAAGATTGACTTATTAAATATGTAAGTTATCAGAAAAGAGGATATTTAGATGAGTTGGAGAACGGTAGTAATTACGAAAACATCCAAGCTGGATTACAGCATGGGACACCTTGTTGTGCGTGATGTTGAAAGCACGGTAAAGGTGCATATAAGTGAAATATCCGTGCTTGTTATTGAAAGTACAGCTGTTTCGGTTACTGCCGCTCTCCTTTGTGAGCTTATCAAGAAAAAAGTAAAGGTCATATTCTGCGATGAAAAGCACAATCCTCTTTCGGAACTTACGCCATATTACGGTAGTCATGACTGCAGTCTTAAAATTAAAAGACAAATTGCGTGGAATGAAACGGTAAAGCAATGTGTGTGGACTCAGATTGTAGCCGAAAAAATTAAGAATCAAGCTAAGGTTCTTGAAATATACAAACTTCCACAAAGCAGTATGCTTATGGGTTATATAGATGAGCTTGAACTTAATGATAAATCAAACAGAGAGGGACATGCCGCCAAGGTGTATTTTAATGCCTTGTTCGGAAAATCATTCAGTCGCAATGACGAATGTCCTATAAATGCTGCTTTGAACTATGGCTACAGTATTGTTCTTTCCGTTTTTAACCGAGAAATTACAGCAAACGGATATCTCACACAATTGGGATTATTTCACGATAATATGTTTAATCAATACAACCTGAGCTGTGATTTAATGGAACCTTTTCGCCCATTTGTTGATATAGCGGTAAAGGATATGAATCCTCATAAATTTGAAAAAGAAGAGAAAATATCAATATTCAATTTGTTAAACGATGAATTCAAAATTGACGGTAGAACACAAACTTTTATAAATGCCGTGAAAATATACTGCAAAAGTGTTTTTGATGCAATAGAAGAATGTGATACCTCGCTTATAAGTTTTGCAGGAAAATGAGTTACAGATTTATGAGAATAATGGTTTTATTTGATTTGCCCGTTGAAACTCCTTTACAGAGGCATAACTACGGAAAATTTAGAAGATATTTAATAAAAAACGGTTTTATGATGATGCAGGAATCTGTGTATGTTAAGCTTGCGTTGAATCAAAATACGGCAGCGGCAATAATTGACGCTTTGAAAAAGAATAAACCGCCGGAGGGACTTGTTCAGATTTTGTCAGTTACCGAAAAACAGTTTTCAAAAATTGAGATAATTACAGGCGATTATTCAAGTGATACCGTTGACAGTGACGAAAGGTTGTTAATGTTATGAAATTTCTTTTCAAGTATATGTCGGAGCCTTTTGATTTTTCAAAAAGCAATGCGGTCACTCTTGTTATAGAAAATAAAAAACTTTTCAGACATACAATACTTTCGGTTAGTGAATGTGATTGTAATGAAATGTTTGTGTTTTCCGAAAATTTTAAGCCGCTTGATTTTTCAAAATCAGTCAAATATGTTGACAGCGTTCTTACATTTGAATTTTCTGACAGAAAAATGATGACTAAGGTAAATTCTTTTTTTGAAAATTTGTGTAATACAAAATATTTTCCGCAAATTTCAGAAATTAAAGCTTTATGTGTGAGCTTGTGCTGCGAGCTTTCTAAGGAAAATGATTATGATTTTCAGTTCTGCGAAAGTATCGAAACAATGGCATTAGTAAAATTGTTTTCATTTGCGCCTGCAGATGCCTCGGATGATAATGTCGGTCATCTTTTAAGATATTTCAAACTTATGAAAGAGTATCTTGGAATAAAGTGTTTTATTGTTCAAAATCTGCATATTTATCTTGATGACAGAGAATGTGAAAATCTTTTGGAATCCGCCGTTATGCACGGTATATATTTGCTTAACATTGAAAACTCAGTACCGAAAGAAGTTTCTGAATACGAAAAACTTGTTGTGATTGATAATGATTTGTGTGAATTTTATTGACAATCATTATACAAATGTTATAAAATAACCTTATAGATTTGCCGTGCATAGTATAGTGGGTGCATTTTATTCCCAATTTGAGGTTTGAGGTTTGAGAATAGTGTAAATCTATAAGGTAGTAAAACAAAAAAGATTTGTTCTATTTACAATAATGGGTTTGAGAATAGTGTAAATCTATAAGGTAGTAAAACACTCATCAACACGGAGACCATTGTAATGTTGTTTGAGAATAGTGTAAATCTATAAGGTAGTAAAACTGCATACAAGACGGCAAGAATTAACCGTGTAGTTTGAGAATAGTGTAAATCTATAAGGTAGTAAAACCATACTCCGTTTTTAAACAGAGCGTTACCCGTTTGAGAATAGTGTAAATCTATAAGGTAGTAAAACTAAAATTTTGAATGTTTCACAATCCACAATGTTTGAGAATAGTGTAAATCTATAAGGTAGTAAAACTGACTTGCTTCACACGGGACTTGAAGAGCCGTTTGAGAATAGTGTAAATCTATAAGGTAGTAAAACCCTCGGCGGCAGAACAGTCAGAGAGGAACGGTTTGAGAATAGTGTAAATCTATAAGGTAGTAAAACAGTTGCGAACGGCTGAGGGTTTACAACCTGTTTGAGAATAGTGTAAATCTATAAGGTAGTAAAACCGGCTTGCTATCACTCCGCCCATGTTGTTGTTTGAGAATAGTGTAAATCTATAAGGTAGTAAAACCTTGTGATTTTGAAACAACAGTTTATAAAGGTTTGAGAATAGTGTAAATCTATAAGGTAGTAAAACCGAAAAACTCCCTGAAAATGAACAGGATTAGTTTGAGAATAGTGTAAATCTATAAGGTAGTAAAACAACGGTTAGAACGCTTGTACACCGTACAATTCGTTTGAGAATAGTGTAAATCTATAAGGTAGTAAAACAACGGGCAAGTTACAGACATTGCAAAACAAGTTTGAGAATAGTGTAAATCTATAAGGTAGTAAAACCTGAATTTCTGCGAGTATTTCAGCCGATAGGTTTGAGAATAGTGTAAATCTATAAGGTAGTAAAACAGTCAGCAGCGACTTTGTCAACCTACTTGGTTTGAGAATAGTGTAAATCTATAAGGTAGTAAAACTGCAACAAAATCAATCAGCGGTTACGATTGGTTTGAGAATAGTGTAAATCTATAAGGTAGTAAAACAAGCGTGCCGACTAAAGTACCAAACAGCGAGTTTGAGAATAGTGTAAATCTATAAGGTAGTAAAACTCTTGAGCCGGTCAATCGGTATGTTGTAGCGTTTGAGAATAGTGTAAATCTATAAGGTAGTAAAACAAGTTAAAAACTGAGGCGTACACGATTGTCGTTTGAGAATAGTGTAAATCTATAAGGTAGTAAAACCTTGCATTTAAGAAACAGTTAATTACTTTGGTTTGAGAATAGTGTAAATCTATAAGGTAGTAAAACTTTTTCCATCTTCTGAGGTAACTGATGTTAGTTTGAGAATAGTGTAAATCTATAAGGTAGTAAAACGAAAAATATCTTGAATACAAATCAAAGTGCGTTTGAGAATAGTGTAAATCTATAAGGTAGTAAAACTTTTTAACTTGGGTATAGCTTCGCCATCCGTTTGAGAATAGTGTAAATCTATAAGGTAGTAAAACTTGACGATTTGTCAAAGTATATGGGCATTTGTTTGAGAATAGTGTAAATCTAATTAGGGTACAAATTTTACTCGTGAACTGTGAAAAAACAGCATTGCAAAAAACAATAAGGCACATAACCGTTATCACTTTCGGTTATGTGCCTTTTGTAATATAATAAATTTGTTAAGAATACCACGATTGATTACAGTCCAAAACAAGGAAGATTTCAGTGCGTTAATTTCCAAAGTAAGTTCCAGCATGAAAGTTACTTTGAAAATTAACTATTTACTTTTTTGTTTAAGTTTGCGGTAAATATGAATTGTATAATCCGTTTTATTGTGTTATTATGTAGTAAAATGGTGTGCAACATTGGTGCTTTGAAAAAATTATGTTGCTGAAATTAAACTTGAAATAACTGACGGGTGGCATATGGTTCGCAAAGTTGACAAAACAAAGCTTCTGACTGTTGTCGGGATAATTATATTCCTGTTCGGAGGTGCGGTGAGAATTTTTTCTCATCTTACTTCCTCGGCGGATAATTATATTGAAAATTTTGATGTTATTATCTTTTCCGGGCTTATTATAGGCTGGGGTGTGTCTGTTGCATATCGCATTGTTCAGAAGAATATACGAATCTGCCTTGTGATATCTGCGGCGCTTATGCTCTTGTGGATGGCTCTTCGTGCCATAAAATACAACAGCCCTGCCGACATCAACACATACGGACGGTATCTTTGGTATTCATATTACATAGCAATGGTGTTTTTGCCGCTTATGATGTTTTTTGCAATGCTGAATATCGGTAAGCCCGAAAATACAAATAACCGAAAATATCTTTTGATTATACCTGCCGCTGTTCTTGTGCTGCTTGTTATGACGAACGATTTTCACCAGCTTGCTTTTGTATTTGAACCCGATTTTCATAATTGGAACAAACAATACAGTTACGGTCCTGTTTACTATGTAATTGTAGTGTGGATTTTTATACTTGTACTTTCGTCAATTGTGCTTTCAATCAATCAATGCAGAATTTCCGCAACACGCAAAAAGTTGTGGATTCCGATTGTAATAATTCTTGTCGCAATAATTTACACGCTCTGGAATAATCTGAATCACGGATATTCGGGACTTAGAATTTACAATGTTCCCGAGGTGTTCTGTTTTGCCTCAATTGCTTTATGGGAAAGCCTTATTCAGATAGGTCTTGTGCCGTCAAATACGGGTTACGGCGATTTTTTCAATGCGTCAAATCTTAACACTCTCATATTTGACAATGAGGGCAATGTGAAATACCGCTCAAAAAACGCAACAAATGTTTCAAAAGATGTTGTTCTGCAAAACGGTAACAGTGTTGTGATTGATGAAAATATAATTCTTAAAAAGCATAATATAAAAGGTGGTAAGGTAGTTTGGACGGAAGATATATCTGCAATTAACCGAATTAACAGAGAACTTTCGGAAGTAAAAGAGCAGATTTCGGAATACAATGTAATCTTAAAATCAGAGGCAGAGCTGAAAAAACGAAGAGCGGCAGTAACCGAACAGAACAAGCTCTATGACAGTATAACCGAATTTATCCGTCCTCAGCTTTGCGACCTTGAAAATATACTCAAAAATATTGAAAACAACAGGGGAGATATTTCGGTTAATTATGCCGGTGCCTGTGTTGTTAATGTCTACATCAAGAGAATAAGCAATCTGCTCATTATGGCAAAAAGCAGAAAAATGCTGAATGCTTTTGAGCTTGAAAACAGTATCCGAGAACTTGCCGAGTACATTTCTGTTTACGGAATTTCGTGTTCGTTTTTCAGTAATGTTTCGGGAGAAATTTCAGCCGAAAAAAACGATTGCACTTTTTAAATTCATCGGGATTTTTATAAGGCATATAATGAACTGCACAGATGCGTTGCTGTTTAATTTAAAAGTACATGAGAGATTTATTGATTTAAAAATCAACTGTGACAGCAAAAATGAAATGAAAATTCCCGATGATTTACTTGACGATATTATAAAACTCGGCGGAAATGTCACCACGGAATATGACGCTGACACGCTGTTTGTGTTTGTTCGTATGCAAAGCGGAGGTGATGACATATGACACCCATCCTTGAAATGCGTTCGTTTGTTTGTGTTATATTGATGAGTGTGCAATTTGTTGTTGCCTGTGCGGCAATATACAACGCAACGCAATCTTTTCTTTATAAAATCAGGTTGTGGAAACCGATTTCAGCGGTTATAATTGCAGTAATCTCTTTGACAATGTTTTTGGTAAGCACTCATGTCTTGAGTAAAATATATTACGATAACCAAATTAATAAAATGGCTGAATTTTTTGGCAGAATGCCGTTTGCTCTGTCTGTCGGCATAACGGCATATTGTGCTGTAATGTCTGTGTACATAACGGTAAGGCTTCATCATTGCAGAAATACCGATATTACCGCAATGTCAATTAAAGAAAGCTTTGACGGCTTGCCGACAGGACTTTGCTATTTTGACGAAAACGGACTTGTTGTATTGAAAAATAACCTTATGGAAAGCATATGCCTTGAACTTACGGGTAAATCGCTTAATGTTGCAATGCCATTCAGAGAGAAGATAAAAGAGGCTTCTCAATATGAAAATGACGGGGCATTTACAGTCAGATTAAAGGACGGCAGGGTTTTCAGCTTTTCGTTGTCGGAAACGGAAATTTTTTCAAAACCGTATTTTCAGCTTGCGGCAACCGATATAACAGAGTTTACAAAGCTTACATCAACCTTGGAATATGAAATAGGCGAGTTAAAAAAGGTTAATGCTCATCTGAAAAAATACAATGAAATGGTCTGTGACCTGACAAGAGAAGAAGAAATTCTTCGCACAAAAGAGATAATTCATGACAGGCTCGGCAGTACGCTGATAACAACAAGAAGATATCTTGAAAACGGCACTCTGTCTGAAAATAACAGTAAATTACTTGAAATGTGGAAAAACAATATTTCTGTTCTGAATACTGCAGAGAATGATTGCAAAGACGAAAACTTTGCTAAGGATATTGAAAATGCCGCAAAGCTTGTCGGAATAACGCTTGAAACAGTCGGAAATCTTCCGACTGATAACAATGCGGTTGCACGGGTTCTGACTTTTGCAACAATGCAATGCCTTAACAATGCCGCAAGACACGCAAAAGCAGATAAAATGATTCTTGAAAGTCTTGACGACGGTGAAAAATATATTTTTAAATTTGCAAATAACGGCAGAAAACCGCCTCAAAAAATCAATGAGGGCGGCGGACTTTCTTCCGTAAGAAAAAAGGCGGAGCAAATCGGCGGAAGCATGAAAATATCGACTTCCGAAATTTTTGTTCTTGAAATCACAATACCGAAAAGCGAGGTGCTGCAGTATGACAAGAGTGCTGATAGTTGAAGATCAGTCAATGCCGAGAACTTTATTTGAAATGTATGTAAACCAAAGCGAAAACTATACGCTTGCGGGCTCAATAAGTAATGCCGATATGACGGATTATCATTGTGAAAATTCCGATGTTGACCTGATTTTAATGGATATATGCACTTCAATGGGAGCAAACGGTCTTGAGGCGGCTGAAAGAATAAAAGCAAAGTTCCCGAAAATTAAGATAATCATTGTTACCTCAATGCCCGAATATTCCTATCTAAAGCGTGCCAAGGAAGCAGGAGTTGACAGCTTTTGGTACAAAGAGGTAAGTTCCGAACCTATTATTGGACTTATGGACAGAACAATGAACGGTGAGCGTGTGTTTCCCGACACAACTCCCAAAATTAAATTCGGCAACGCAATGAGTACGGATTTTACCGAAAGGGAGCTTGAGGTTTTGCGTGAACTGACAAGCGGTGATACAAACACGGAAATTGCCAAAAGACTTTACATTGCTCCGGGTACTGTCAAGAACTATATACAGTATATGCTTGAAAAAACAGGCTTTAAGTCAAGAACAGAGCTTGCCGTAAAGGCAAGAGAGGCGGGACTTGTAATCCTTGACGATAGAATTAACGACAAATAAATACTTTTTTCTGAATATGTGCCGTTTGGCACATATTTTTTTGCTGTTAAAACAGTATAATACAATTACAGGATATAAACTGCTCAGACGGTGAATATCTTTTGTGCAAAACGCTATCTTTGTCCGATTAATAATCAAAGACAAAGGTGCATAAAATTTATTATTTAATGACAGGAGGAAAAACTATGGAGGCAAAAGGTTCAACTTTTCTTAAAGTAACGGGAATCCTTATGATTGTATTTGGTGCTATTGCATTGATTGTATCAATCATCGCCATTCTCGGTATCGCCGCACTTGCAGCTTTTAACGACGGTACATACGATATGACTATGCTTTATGTCGGCGGCGTTTTCGCACTTATCAGTGCGGTTGCTGAGTTTGTTGCAGGTATTATCGGCGTTATCAACGCAAAACTTCCGCACAAGGCAAATACATGTATTGTATGGGGCGTTGTTGTTGCGGTTATGTGTATTGCAGGCGAAATTATCAGCATGATAGGTGGATCACAGTTCAATGTATTCTCTCTTATCTGCGGTCTTGCTATCCCTGTACTTTACATTATAGGCGCTGTTAAGAACAAAGCATAATTATTTTATTATTTACCCCCCTTTTTAATTACCCACCGTAAATATTTTTAGCACAAGGTCACAGCTGTCCGAACAATCGGGCGGCTGTGCTTTTTTTGTTTATGTTGTGAAATATGCCGTTTGGCACATTCATCTTCTATCGCAAAATTGTACAATATAAGTGAAAGATATAGGTGAAAAGGGGTGATGTCCGTTGAAGAAAATTTTGCTCAGTGTTCAGAATAATTTGCTCAGTGAGGCTATTCAAAATGCCCTTGTAAAGAAGGGAAGATTTTGTATTGAAAATGTTTTACCAAATCAAGACGGGAAAATTCTTGATTTGTGCATTGCAGAAAGAGTTGATGTTTTGCTTATGGATGTCACAAGACTTGCCGATTCAACTATTGAGAAACGGCTTGAGCTTTGTGGAAAAGTAAAGGAATATCTGCCAAGCTGTAAAACGGCTCTGCTCTGTGACGAACAGTCATATCCCGACCTTGCCGACAGGGTTAAACAGGCAAAACAATTCGGAAAAATAAGCTCGTTTTTTTATTCATCCGTAACGGCAGATTATCTTGCCGCCGCACTTGACGCACTTTAAAAAGGAGGTACTGTTTATGGGTATATTTGACAGCTTAAAAAATATGACAAATCAGGCTGTAAAAAACAATGTTTCAAAGGCCGTTTCGGGAGCGGTAAACAATGCGATGCACAAAAGCAAAACATTTGTATTTGCCGATTATCCGAAAAATGCAGATGAACTCAAAAAAATGCCGGAGCTTGACTTTTCGTCACCTCTTTCAACAGCGGCATTTGCAATGCTTGTGTTGCTTGAATATGATGAAAGTCCGGAAAACACAATAGAAATGCTTAATGTATTAAAAGGACCTCAGCCGATGAACGGGATGGATGTTCAGTTTTTGCGTGACAGAATCAAGGGCAGGGGATATATTCCTCGCTCATATTTTGAGGGTTCATCCGTGAAGAACGATTATACACCGAATGTTCCGTACAAAATAACCGTTTCCGAGTATGCATATACCTATCAGAGCGAGGGTTATGCAAAGGTTCAGGTTCAGTCGTCGGGAGCAGACTCACCTCGTCCGATTGAGCTTCGCAGAAAGGGCAATCAATGGTTCTTATGGCGTAATCTTGCACTCTCTGACATACGAACTCCGGCTTCGGTTGATCCTTGGGCATGAAGGAGGGATTTTTATGAAAATCAAGAAAAAAGCAAAGCGTATTTCGAGTATTGTTTTATGCTTTCTCATGCTGTTGACAACACTTCCTATGACAGCCATAACCGCAAATGCGGCGGCTCAGGCTTATATCAAATATATCGACACCGAGGTTTACATAGGAGATGTCCTTAACATTATCGTGGGAGTAAACGGCGGCAGTACAGGCGAAACCTTTACCTATCAATGGCAGGCAAAATATCCGAGCCTAAACTGGGTTAACCTTTCCGATAAAACCGACAGACCCGACTCGAAATTTTCGGGTGTTTTTACAGACCATCTTAAATTTCAGACCTACGCAGAACTTGTAGGACCCGGCTCAGGGTGGAAAGATGTTGTCTTTAGATGTAAAGTAACGGGTTCAAAGAGCGGTACTTTTTATTCGGGAAAATGTAACTTTCCGGGACTTCTTGAGAAGACAGAAATTCCTACAATTGGATTTTTAGGCTTGGAGAAACCTGAACAGGGAAAAATCCCCTCAACAACGGCAACTCCGATAAACAGCACTTATTACAGCTTTGATTATATTGAGTGGTATAAGTACGAAAACAACAAAATTAGCAGAAAGCTCGACAGCGGAGAAACTTTTGACAGCGGTATGTATTGTTGTCAGCTATACTTTAATATGAACAGAGGATATGCGGTTGCCAAGAACGCAGTATGTGGTTTGTACAATGGCGACAGTCAGGCGACAATTCTTCAGGATGAAACCACAGGTCAATATTATATTTGGGCATATTACAATGTTCCATATGAATCGCCATCATTTACACATCAGTTCCCTGAGGCAGAAATTATGATTATGAAAGGCAAAGAAGAAATTATATGGGTTGCTGCCAAAAATGCCGCAAGCTATCAGTGGCAGATGAAAGTAAAGAGAAGAACACCCACCGGTATAATAAGAATGTGGAAAAACATAGATGACGACTCATCTACATTAAACCAGTTTTCCTTCAAGGGTACAAAATCAAATACTTTGAGAATCAGACCGAATACGGATTTTGATGAAACTCAGTTCAGATGTGCTGTTACGGGTAAAAACGGTGATGTTATTTACAGTGAATCGGTTAAAGTGACGCAAGAGGTTAAGGCCAATATTATAATGAACCTCAAAACAGGCGGCTCACCGGATGATACTATTACTGTTAAGGTGGATAGATACACTTTTGACGGCGTTTATAAGGATAGCTTTGAAAATGATATGGAAAACAGTAATGTAAAACCCTTATATTTTGGTTTTCAAACATTCCCAGGCAAACATGTCATTACTGTAAGCAAACCGCAGTGTATTGCAAGGGTGTATGAGATATATCTGTATAAAGACGATATTAGTTTTGATGTAAACATTACAGTTCCGTATGATGTCAATATGGACGGTGTTATTAATGTCGTGGACGCAACCTTGGTTCAAAAATACATTGTCGGGCTTGAAGAATTTGACGATTACACTTTTAAAATTGCAGACACAAACGGTGACGGCACAATATCAGTTATTGATGCTACAAATATTCAGAAGAAAATCGTGAATCTTTTGTAAAGGAGAAAGTTTATGGGACTATTTGAAAAGAAATATTGTGACCTTTGCGGTGACAAGGTAAACGCCCTCACAAGGCAAAAGCTTTCAGACGGTTATCTTTGCAGCGACTGTAAGCACAAGCTCAGTTCGCTTTCATCAGGTTGGAAAAACAGAACAATAGCTGATGTTAAAACTCATCTTGAACAGCGTGAACAGAACAGACAGAAATATTCGGCATTTGTTCAGTCGGCAAGTGCCGGTACAAACGAAAAGCTTGTTGTAGATTTTAATAACAGAAAATTCTATTTTACAATAGGCAGAGATTTCAAAAACAGCAATCCTGAAATTTTTGATTTTTCACAGCTGCAGGACTTTTGGCTTGAGCTTGGATATACAACTCTGCAGGATTCCGACCGTGACGGAATTCCTGATGAGTATGACCGCTATGATAACCGTCAGGGCAGGAACAGCGGTTTTGGCAGTCAGTTTGATACAATAAATTCATTTTCGGGGCAAAACGGTATGCTTGATGTTCCGCTTGCACTTCAGCCGTATGTTCGTGATACAAACACATCGTCATCACCGCAAAGAATATCTTCTTTAAAAGCAAAATTCATCGTAAATCATCCGTTCATAACCGATATATCAATGTATGTTGATTCGTCAATCGGTACTGTAAGAAATGAGCTTATGAGAGCGTTTGATGACGGAATGCAGTTGATGAGACTGTGTGAACAAATAAGGAACGGTATGCAGAACAATATGGGCTATCAGCAAAGCGGAATGTCCATGCAGAACAATATGGGTTATCAGCAGAACGGAATGCCCATGCAGAACAGTATGGGTTATCAGCAAGGCGGAATGCCCATGCAGAATAATATGGGTTATCAGCAAAGCGGAATGCCCATGCAGAACAATATGGGCTATCAGCAGAACG
>ULWH01031517.1_pt1 | contig 20918 bp, 10 predicted proteins | sample 1960201 | NCBI WGS metagenome assembly ULWH01 (sample SAMEA4835808, study PRJEB28245) | human gut metagenome | biome: gut microbiome; material: fecal sample | place: Denmark | collected 2008
TAGCCAAGGCACAGCAGGAAGAAGCCTCACTCGCCTTTCAGCAGAGTATCCTGAATGCCGGCAGCGAAGTAAACAACGCATTGACCCAATGGCAAACAGCCCGCGGACGCATCGTGTTGGCCGACCAACAGATTGCCGCCCTGCAAAAGGCCGTAAAAAGCACACAGTTGTTGATGGATCACGGAAACACGACGTATCTGGAAGTGCTGACCGCTCAACAATCCCTGTTGCAATCCGAATTGTCGCAAGCAGCCGACCGCTTCGACGAAATACAGGGAGTGATCAACCTCTACCATGCTTTAGGGGGAGGACAAGAGTAGTAAAATGAGGATGCCGCAAACAGCCGTTTATTTACGTGACAAACAAGCGGCTGTTGACACGACACACAAACGGTTGTTTATGTGGCAAACAAAGGGCTGTTGATGTAGCAAACAAGGGGCTGTGACCGCCGCCAACATCAGGCAGTCACAGCCCCTCTTCTTTTTATACAACCGATATGCGCGTTACAGCCATTGTTTTCTTATATTTGCAGCGTAATGCTTATACGTTATGAAGAGAACATTTCTGATCACTCTTATCCTTTGTTGTCTGAACGCCTTGCTCTACGGGAAAGTCTCCCCCTTCTCCTTTTCCTCACTGAAAATGGAAGACGGCCTGTCGCAACTGTCCGTATTAAAGATATATCAGGATAAAAGAGGTTTTATGTGGTTTGCCACACGCAACGGACTGAACCGCTATGACGGTAATAGTTTCGTTGTTTATAAACATAGCAACAGCGACTCACTCAGTCTCTCCGGTAATCATATAACAGCACTGGCTGAAGACAGCCTGGGTAATCTGTGGATAGGCGCAACAAACGGATTGAACCGGCTGGATTTGAAAACCAACCGGATCGTCTCTTACAACAACCAGGCCTCATCCTCCGACTCCCCTATTTTCCGGGCCTGGATATCCAGTCTCCACATTGATAAGCAACAACGCTTCTGGATCGGGACAAATCATGGCTTATATCAGTACAGCTATGAAACCGACTCATTTATCCAGCCGGATCTGAACGGCGAATTACCCCGCGACCAGATCATGGTCATCTATGAAGCCCATAACGGGAATCTGTTGATCGGCACACTGGGAAACGGACTTTACATCTTCGACAAGCAACTGAATCTCTTATCACACTATTCTAAAAATGACACTTCCCTGTCATTAACCGATAACAATATTTCTGCCATCCATGAAGCGCCGGACGGCAGCCTATGGATAGGAACCCGCACAGCCGGAGTGAACCGGATCGATATGAAGACCCGCAAAATTACCTGTTTCAACACTCAATACGGAAATCTGGGAAATAACTCCATCCGCACAATCTCCAGTTATAACGGGAAAATCATCGTCGGTACATTCAATGGATTAAGCTTACTGGATCCGGATACCGGCACTGGCACCAAATACACCAACTTCGATGAATACCAGGGAGGACTCAGCCATTTCTCCGTTTACTCTTCTTTCGTTGACAACGCCAATACATTATGGATCGGGACGTACGCCGGAGGAGTGAGCTACAGTAATCCGCTAAACAGCCGTTTCACGTTTTATGATCTGCGGAACGATCCGGATCTATCGTTCGGTATTTATGCCACTATGGATTACCACCCGGATCATACCCTATGGGTTGCTTCGGAAGGAAGAGGACTTCTTTCGCTAGACCTGAAGACGAATACCTTTGAACGTTTCCCCCTGAATTCACAACCGGATGCTTCGAACGCACTGAACGACCGGAACATCATCAAATCGCTGTTCGTAGAAGGTGATATCATCTGGTGCGGTACCCAGAAAGGGACTATTTACCAATTCGATATCAAAAAGAAGAAGTTCACGCTCTTCCATTCCTTCAACAGTGAAATCAGTATCTATACGATCGACCGGTGCAGTGACGGTGCATTATGGGTCGGAACAACCGACAATACAGGGATCACCCGTTTTCTGCCGGACGGGACAGTAGCCCCGAAGGATAGTCTGTTCCGCCGGTTACCCAGCGTCCGTAGTTTCATGGAAATACGAAACGGTATCTACCTGGTGGGAATGCATATGGGCGGACTGGCCATATACGACTCCAACACCCGGAAACTGGAATCCTTCAACACCCGCCAAGAAGGTAGCCACAATCTTTACAACGACCACATTACGAATATCGTAAAAGACAGTAAAGGACGCATCTGGATCGGTACTTTCGGCGGAGGACTTTGCCGTCTGGACGAACAGAAAGGGATCGTTGAACGGCTCACAAGCGATGACGGACTCAGTGACGATAACATCAATGCGATCGTTCCCGGTGATGACGGGAAACTCTGGATGAGCACGGGAAACAGTATTTCGTCCTACGATCCGGACACACATACATTTGTCAACTACACGGGAAAAGCAGAAATCCCTCTGAATGAATTCAGTATGAAAGGAGGTATCAAACTACCCGGCAACCAGATTTATTTCAGCGGCAGCAACGGTGTCGTATCCTTTTATCCCGAACAGCTGAAAAAGAACCATTTCATTCCTCCGGTTGCACTAACCTCTTTTACCGTCAACAACAAACCGGTTGTTCCCGGTGATGCCTCCGGACTGTTGGACAAAACGCTCGATTATACGAAAGAGATTAAACTGAATTACAACCAGAACAATTTTTCCGTCGGATATGCCGCACTGAATTATCTGTTCCCGAATCAGAATAAATATGCTTATATGCTGGAAGGCTATGATACTGACTGGAATGACGCCGGTTATCGCAAGGAAGCATTCTATACCAACCTGAAACCGGGACACTATACCTTCCGCGTCCGGGCATCCAATAACGACGGACTTTGGAATAACGAAGGAAGATCGATCCCGATTTATATCCGTACCCCACTCTGGCAAACCTGGTATGCCTATTTACTGTATCTGTTAATAATCGGTGGCATTTGCTATACAATGTGGCATTATCTGCATGTGAAACGGAAGCTGGAACGCGATCTAGATGAAAAGCAAAAGGAACAACAAAGGCAGGAAGAGTTTCATCAGTCGAAAATCCGTATGTTCACCAACTTCTCGCACGAATTACGAACCCCGTTGATGTTGATCCTTTCTCCTTTGGAAGAGATCCTGCAACGGGTCGATATGAATCCGAACCTGAAAAGTTCGCTGAGATTGGTTTACGGAAACGCGCAGCGACTTTTATTACTGGTCAATCAATTGATGGATCTCCGGAAAAACCAGAGCGGAAACCTGCAATTACGCATATCACATAACGACTTGTATTTATTCATTCAGGAAATATATATTGCTTTCAACCAAATCGCAGCAAAAGAACAGATCGTTTTCCGGTTAGACTCCGACGAGTCCCGCATCGATGGCTGGTTCGACCGTACACTGTTGGAAAAGGTGGTCTTCAACCTGTTATCGAACGCTTTCAAACATATCGTTCCTCACGAATCGGTTACTGTACGATTACAATCCTTATCCGTCTCCCGCTTACAGGAACTATACCCAGATCATATCTCAGGAATTCCTCTTTCATCCTCCCAGTATGTATGCCTCTCGGTTGAAGATACAGGAAAAGGAATAGAAGACTCCGACAAGAGCCATATATTCACCCCTTTCTACCAAGGGACAGACGAAAGCGAGCAGAATACAACCGGAACAGGAATAGGACTCAGCCTGGTTCTTTCCATAGTCAAACTGCATCATGGCATTGTCTGGGTAGAAGATAACAATCCTAAAGGAGCTATTTTCCGTGTCCTGATCCCCATAGACCGGGAAGTATACAACAGCGAAGATATTACAGCCGAGACAGAGACCGTCGAAACTGAAAGTTCATCCAAAATGCAGGAAGAAACGCAGGAGCAGACAGTTGCTACCGGGCAGCGATACACTTTGTTACTCGCGGAAGACAACCCGGATGTACGGCAGTATATCAAAAAACACCTCGATCCCTACTTCGAGGTGCTGGAAGCCGAAAACGGAGCAGAAGCATTCGACAAAGCGGTGGAAGTATTGCCGGATATGATCATCAGCGATATTATGATGCCAAAGAAAGATGGCTTGCAACTCTGCTCGGAAATCAAACAGGATCTGAGAACAGGGCATATCCCGGTTATCATTATCACAGCCAAATCGATGGTAATGCACATCAAAGAGGGCTTTCAGTGCGGTGCAGACGATTACATCGTTAAACCGTTCAATATGGGTGTCCTTTTATACCGTATCCGTAACATCCTGGCTGCCCGCGAACGGCTCAAAGAGTTGTATGGCAAAAAGTTTTCTTTAGAGTCGATGGGAATCGAAACCGTTTCGGCCGACGACAAGTTTATGCAAAAGTTCTTTGAGGTGATCGAACAGAATATCTCGAACCCGGAATTGAATGTGGATCTTTTATGCAAAGGCACCGGCATCGGACGTGCCAATCTGTACCGGAAACTGAAAGCGATCACAGACCTTTCACCAATCGACCTGATCCGTAATAAGCGGCTCGAAATGGCAGCTAAGATGTTAGTGGAAACAGATATGAATATCTCCGAAGTCTCCGCTAATATCGGCTTTAACTCACATGCCTACTTTGCCACCTGTTTCAAATCCATGTATGGCATGTCGCCTACCGAATATGTATTGCAACACAAGTAATTAATACCTTCAAAGCATGCTCCGTGAGCATGCTTTTTTCATGTCTGATATAGTTTTAAAAGGAAAAGAGATAAATTTTAAACAGTCGCTTACCGTTTCCCCCTAGATTTGCAGCCGAAGAAAAACACAACAAGTTCAATTAACAGTATTAATATTATGAATAACACGTACATGAAAAGTTGTGCCTTGTGCATGACATTGTGCCTTACTTCCGCCTCTTTGCCTCATATAGTAAAAGCGGACGGTTCGGTTATCGAAAACGGAGTTTTGCAGTCATCTTTGATCAAAGGTGTAGTGAAAGACTCGAACGGCGATCCCCTCCTGGGAGTGAATGTGATCGTAAAAGGCTCTACTATCGGTGCCGTGACCGATATAGATGGCAACTTTTCTTTTGAAGCTCCTGCCGGTTCCATCCTGGTTGTTTCTTACATCGGTTTCAAATCACAGGAAATCAAAGTAAAAGGAAATACACCCTTAAACATCATCCTGAAAGAAGACTCTGAAGCACTGGACGAAGTTGTGGTAGTAGGATATGGTGTACAAAAAAAGAGTGATGTTACAGGAGCTCTTTCTTCCGTAAAAGGAGACGAACTGACAAAACTGTCCATATCCCGTACCGACCAGGCTTTACAGGGACAGATGGCCGGTGTTATGGTACAAAACAGTGTCGCTGCCCCGGGCGAAGAACCCAATATCATTATTCGCGGGGGAAACTCCCTGAAAGGTGACAACGCTCCCCTTGTCGTTATCGACGGCGTGTTAGGCGGTGATCTGTCCCTGATCGATCCGAACGATATTACCTCTATCGAAGTATTGAAAGATGCCTCCTCCACCTCCATATATGGTTCACGTGGTGCCAACGGTGTAATTATGGTGACAACCAAACGAGGCAGCACCGGTAAACCTTCTGTTTCATACAGCGGTTATGTATCCGTATCGCAGGTATCTAAAAAGATGGATATGCTAAACGGACAGGAATTATACGACCTGTTAAAAGAAGCACAGGAGAACTATCCGACAAGTGCATTAAAAATACCCTCCTGGGTCGATCCGAATAACCTGAACAATACAGACTGGCAGGATGAAGTTTTCCGCTCGGCTCCTATGACCGGACACTCCTTATCTGTCAGTGGCGGTACGGAAACGACAAAATACAGTCTGTCCGGCAACTACCTGTTGCAACAGGGTATAATCAAAAACTCTGACTTTAACCGTGCAGGTGTTCGCGCGAACGTCGAACAGAAGTTAGGGAAAAACGTAACAGTCGGTATGTTGCTGAACGCCTCCCGCTCGTCATCTACCAGCGCCAGCATTAACCAGATGAATGGTTCCGATGGTGGTGGCGTTACATTCTCTGCCCTGGGTTTCGGCCCCTTGGTACCCGTATATAAAGAAGACGGATCATTCAGCGGCCCGCTGAAAGACGGGGCACAGATGAATAACCCGGTAGCGCTGATCAACGACCAGGTAGTGGATAAAGACCGCAGTTATTTCCAGGGGACTGCTTTCCTGGAATGGGAAATACTAAAGGGCCTGCGTTTCCGGACAGCCTGGTCGTACACATACAGCGATAAACGCCAACGCCAGTTTACTTCCGGGGAAAACCTGCTGTCTTACAAAGGACAAGGATATGCGTATGTAGAGAATAAAGAGACAACGAACTGGTTGGGGGAAAATACGCTGACCTATTCAAAAACATTCAATAAAGACCATTCGTTGAATGTGGTGGCAGGTTTCACGGCAGAAGCATCCGATTACTTTTACAATACATCCAGCGGTAAAGGCTTTGATATCGAATCGCTGGGATACTGGAATATGGGATTAGCCGATAACAGCCTGTTAAGCGTGGGTAGTGGGGGAAACCATTCTGCGATCGCTTCCTGGCTGGGACGTGTAAACTATGCCTATAAAGGCAAATATCTGGCATCCGTCAGTTTCCGTGCCGACGGTTCTTCCAAATTTGCCAAGAACAATAAATGGGGTTATTTCCCTTCGGCGGCATTGGGATGGCGCATCAGTGAAGAAGATTTCATGAAAGATATTTCATGGATACAAAACCTGAAACTGCGTGGCAGCTATGGTGAAACAGGTAGCCAGGCAATCACTCCTTACCAGTCATTAGCAAGTTTCAGTACGACTAGTTATGTATTAGGGGGAAACTCTGCGGTCGCCCTCGTTCCGGGACGTGTGCCGAACCCTGACCTGAAATGGGAAACAACCAAGCAAACGGATATAGGTATCGACCTGAGTGTATTGGGTGGACGTATTTCACTGGTTGCCGACTATTACTATAAGAAAACGATCGATCTTCATTATGACAAGATACTGCCTTATTATACCGGATATTCATCACAGACCCAGAATATCGGAAGTAAACAGAATAAAGGATGGGAGTTTTCTTTGAATACACAGAATCTGGTCGGCGACCTCAAATGGTCAACCTCCGTAAACATTGCTTTGAACAAAGAGAAAGTGCTTGACCTGGGTGACGATCAATATTTCTATACCAACGGTTCCGGCGGTGCTTTGGGAGCAGGGTTTAATGAAACCGGTATCGTACAGGTCGGCAAACCGCTCGGTAACTTCTACGGATATGTATTCGACGGGATCTATCAGAACCAGGCGGAAGTAAATAAACTGAGTAGTTCCACCGCCCGGGTCGGTGCCGTCAAATTCAAAGACTTGGATGGCGACGGAAAGATCACGACCGAAGACCGTACCATCATCGGTAATGCCAACCCCGATTTCATTTTCGGTATCGGCAACGACTTCTCCTACAAGGATTTCGACCTGAGTTTCCTGTTCCAGGGTACTTACGGAAATGACATCATGAACCTGATGACAGTAACATTCAGCGAATTACCCAGTAACTCGAACAATACCGGCAACGCATTCAGATATGTAAAAGACTCCTGGAGAGGCGAAGGCACATCCAATACACAGCAAGCCCTGAACGAAGGGGTCGGCCCGGCATCTACACGCTTTATCGAAGACGGTTCCTATATCCGCCTGAAAAACCTGACACTGGGTTATACATTGCCTAAATCGCTTACCTCCCAATGGGGTATTTCCAACCTGCGCCTCTATATCAGCGGACAGAACCTGTTCACCATCACCGGTTATTCCGGCTACGACCCAGAAGTCAGCTCCCGTACAGGCAACTATAACTTAGGTTTCGATGGCGGTAGCTATCCGGCCATCCGCTCTTATACCTTCGGATTGAATCTTACATTATAATTAAACCATTTAAACGAACATGAATATGAAATCATATATAAACAAAGCAGTTGCGGGAGTATGTTCCCTGATGTTATTAATGAGCAGTTGCGACTCTTTCCTCTCGGAAGAACCGAAAGACTTCCTTTCGCCCGAGAACCTGCCGAATACGGAAGCAGAATGTAATATGCTGCTGATGGGAACGCTTTCCTACTGGCGCAGCAACGATTTCGAGCGTCATATTAATTTCATCGCGGAAGCAACCACCGATGCCGTTGTCAGTGCTACCGCCAACAACGTTGCCCGCGACGAAATGAACTCCCTGACCTGGCAAAGCGACAACGAGAGTCTCTTCAAGCCCTGGAAACAGTTCTATGCCTGTATCAATGCCTCCAATATCATTATACAGAAAGTCCCGAACGCTTCGAAAGTGAACGACGAAGTTAAAAACCATTACGTGGCTGCCGCCCGCTATATGCGCGCCATGTCTTATTTTTACCTTGTTCGTATCTTCAATGATGTCATTTATCTGGATACGCCGGTGGAGGATTTCAACGGTGCAACGAATATGACAAAGGTTTCCGCCAAAGAAATTTATGGCCATATCATCGAAGACCTTGAATTTGCGGAAGCCAATTTACCGGAAAAATGGAGTGAGGGGACAGAGCGTCCCACTATCGTAGCCGCTAAATCACTGTTATCATGGGTATATATCACAATGGCCGGCGAACAGATCAAGGATCAGTCGATGTGGGCCAAGGCAGCAGCCAAAGCCAAAGAAGTCATCGACAATAAAGGCAAGTACGGAATTGAATTAGTGGCCGATTACGAGGATTTGTGGAAAGTAAGCAACCGTTACAACAAAGAGTCGATCTTTGCACTGAACTTTGCCGAAGGCCTCGGAGACAACCAATGCGGAGCCGAATGGCGCCCTTCGAGCATCGGTTCCGAATCCGGCTGGGGATTCTTCTACACGCTGCAAACTTATATCGACAGGTTCGATGATAAGGATAAACGCAAAGCAGCTACGTTCCTGACCGAAATAGTCAGCACCGTAGACAAGAAAACTTATACAACGGCCGATTTCGGCAGCCCGTACCCTCACGGAAAGAAATGGTGCGACGGTGGCCGCGAAAACTTCTCACAGCGTAATAAACGTACCGATATGTACATTCCGATCATCCGTTACGCCGATGTACTATTGATATTTGCAGAAGCAGAGAACGAAGCCAACGGCCCGACGGCAGCAGCCTATGAAGCAGTAAACCAACTACGTACACGTGCCGGCCTGGATAATCTTTCCGGCTTATCCAAAGACGCTTTCCGCCAGGCTATCCAGAAAGAATGGATACTCGAGACATCCCACGAACGCATTTATCGTTTTAACCTGGTACGCTGGGGAACATACTTGTCTACCATGAGGGATTATTTCCAAAAGAACTTCCCGGACAAGGTAAAGAATGTAACAGAAGAAAGACTTTATTTCCCGTGTCCGGATCACGACGCCATGCTGAATCCTAATTTATAAGCAAGTCGTTGACAAAACTTCATAAGTAAATCAAAAAGGGTATGAAATTCTATTAGTCTTTCATACCCTTTCGCTTTTCAGATCCGTGCCGTTATATAATCGATGATATCCAGACAGAGATTGGTGGTCTGGTCATTCGTATCCAGATCCGGATTCAGCTCCACGAGATCCATCGATTTGATCAGGTTGGTCGACAGCATGTGTTCGACAAACTCATTGAACTCGTCGGGAATAAGGCCTTCACAGACACGCGTTCCCGTTCCCGGGGCAAAGCGGGGGTCGATACTGTCTACATCGATGCTGAAATGGACATTGCGCACCTTTCTTTCCCGGAGTTTCCGTTTGATATCTTCGGCCGCAAAATTAATGCCTTTCAGATGAATGGTTTCCATCGTATAGACACTCAGTTGCTCCTTTTCTATCAGGGCCTGTTCGCCCTCGTCGAGGCTGCGGGTTCCGACCAGAAAGACATTCTGGGGATTCACCTTGTTGCCGGGAGCATAGATATTCACCAGTTCTTCACTCCCCATCCCCATCAGGGCGCTCAACGGCATACCGTGGATATTTCCGCTGGGAGAGGTTTCGTTCGTATTGATATCGCCGTGGGCATCGAGCCAGATGATACCGAAATCATCGAAGCACTTCCCTACCCCGGACGCACTGCCCAGTCCGAGCGAATGGTCGCCGCCGATCACAAGCGGGAAGGCGCCGCCCCGCAACGTGTCGTAGACCAACTCCGCCAGGTTGTTGTTCACCTCGACGATAGCGTCGAGGTATTTCATGCTCTTGCTTCGGGCAAATTTATCCGCTTCCGACACGGGAGGCACATAGAGATTACCCAGGTCGAAGGCACGATGTCCGTTCTTCCGGATAACCTGCATCAGCCCCCGCTCACGCAGATGGTTCGGGGCACGTTCAACGCCTTCGCGGTCGCAACCCAGATTCAGCGGGACTCCTATTACGTTTATTTTCATATAACCGGTTTAAAATTGAGCGAACGTTTCTTTAATAATACCGATTGCTTCCATCATCTGGTCGCGGGTAATGATCAGGGGCGGGGTGAAGCGGATGATATGGTCGTGCGTCGGTTTGGCTATCAGGCCGTTCTCTTTCAGGGCCAGACAGATGTCCCAGGCCACCTTACCGTCTTTGGGTTCGGTGACTACGGCATTCAGCAAGCCTTTGCCACGAACCTGTTTGATCATCGGATTGTCGATCTTTTCCATTTCGTTACGGAAGAGTTCGCCCATTGCATAGGCATTTTCCGAAAGCTTTTCATCGCGTACAACTTCCAGGGCGGCAATACCCACAGCTGCCGCCAACGGATTTCCGCCGTATGTAGAACCATGTTCGCCCGGAGCGATCGTCAGCATGATCTCGTCGCTGGCCAGCACAGCAGAGACAGGCGTCACACCACCGGAAAGGGCTTTTCCCAAGATAAGAATATCGGGATGGATATCTTCATAATCGCAGGCCAGCAGTTTACCGGTACGGCCGATACCTGTCTGTATCTCATCCGCGATAAACAGGACATTATGCTGTTTGCAGAGATCGTAGCACCCGCGGAGATAACCGTCGTCGGGCACTACTACACCTGCTTCGCCCTGTATCGGTTCGAGCAGGAAGCCGACTACATCGGGATCTTTCAAGGCTTCCGCCAGCGCATCCACCTGATTGTATTCTACTTTGATAAACCCCGGGGTATAAGGGCCGAAGTCCGTATACGAACTCGGATCGGTACTCATCGAAATGATCGTGATTGTCCGTCCATGGAAATTCTCGCTGCAAACGACGATCTTTGCTTTTTCGGGAGCGACGCCCTTGATACGATATCCCCAGCGGCGAGCCAACTTCAGGGCGGTCTCCACCGCTTCGGCTCCGGTATTCATCGGCAGTAGCTTGTCGTAACCGAAGAACTTGCAGGCAAACTCCATGTATTCACCCAGTATATCGGCATGGAATGCACGCGATACGAGTGTCAGCTTCTGCGCCTGGTCGGTCAGCGCTTTAATGATCCTGGGATGACAATGCCCCTGGCTCAGGGCGGAATAACCGGACAGGAAATCAAAGTAACGTTTGCCTTCCACGTCCCACACAAATACGCCTTCTCCTTTCTCGAGAACGACAGGCAGGGGATGATAGTTGTGTGCACCAAACTTCCCCTCACGGGTGATGTAATCTTCCGGTCTCATACTATTTCTGATTTAATTGTTTTGTCAGACTGTAAGCGTTTCATACAGCCATTGAGCCAAAGGTACTAAAATGAGTAACAGTATGTCACCGAAAGATGTATGTTAAGAAACACACTATGACCGGACTTCTTCCACAATCCACCGTTCGATATTGCGTGTTTCTTTGCTGAAATTAAGACTCCACCTTATCCATATTTGCATAAAAAGATTACCGGACACAGACGACGCAGAATACGCAGAGTCTCGCAGGCTTTTTATTAATAAATAATAGCATCTGCGATATCCTGCATATCCTGCGTCGTTGTCTGTGTGCGGTTGTATGTATCTTACTTGACAATCACCTTGCAAACCTTACGCCCGGTCTGTACAACATACAATCCGGGAGTCAGTGGACGGCGGTTCATACCTGGCTTGGCATCAAAGACGGCGACTATGCTGCCGCTCACCGTTATGACACGGACCTCTTCCGTGCGGTCGGTTTCGAGGCAGAGGGCGGAAGGCTCTGTCCAGACTTTCACACCCGCCTCGATCGTGGCGTTGGCTACATCGGTGTTCTTTTGGATACCGGCAATCGAGATGGTCACATCCGAACGGATATACTTCACCAGATAAGCGCCGTCGCTCGCACGGGGAGTGATCGTTTCACCACGGCTGGTCGTTACGACGGGGACGGATTGGTCATAATCCTTATCCAACGTGAAGTAGAAACGGAAACTGCTCCAGGACTCCACCTCGTAATTACCCGGAGCCGGATCGGTTGTTGCACCTTCCAGGGCGGGAAGGGTGACAGTGTAGTAAACCGGAGTCGGATCAGGAACCGGATCAGGATCGGGAGTCGGGTCGGCGGCCTTCGTCCAGACAATGCCGAAGGGGCTGAAACTGGAAACGGAAAACTTCAAACCGACTACCGTATTTTCCAGATTACCCTCCGAAACAGAATAGACTTCCGTCGTTCCATCCATCTTCACATGGACAATCGTGAAGGTATCGCCGGCATCCGTACCTGCGGGATAAGGGTAGATAACCGTTACCGGATGATCGGCAGAAGGCTGGATAGGGATTTTCGTACCACCCGACTTTACTTCTACCAAAGCGATCTCGACATAGATCGGTTGATCGGGATTTTGTACATTGGCCTCTATCACTTTATCGACAGCAGTTTTATGACTCTCTTCCTCCAGAGCACCGGTTACCAGTTTGATGGTAGAGCCATCCGTTACTGAAGGCCGCTCATTTAGAGGAATAACGACTGTCGGTTCTGCGACAGGAGCTGTCGGTTCATCCAACACAACTTCTTCTTCAGTTATAGTTGTACCTTGCACCACTCTAAAGGTGGCTGTAAAAGCGACAGATATTGCATCATCAGGAACCTGATAGCTACCATTTTTCGGATCACTATTTGCTTCCGTAGAAGATCCTCCGGACGGGGTAGCCGTATAGGTATCTAATTGATAACCGGGGATAGCAGAGTATTTACATTTCAATGCCGCTCCATTGGGAATTACATCGGTAGCAGTCACCAGGCTATCATTGCAGAAGACGGAGATGGAACCGCCGCCCTTAGTCGGCTGAGTAACGGTTGCCGTAACGGCATCTTTCATGCCGGTGAAGACTGCAACATCATTGCCTGCCGTGGCCTGGAAGTAAACGATCGGAACGGGAGTAGCGCCTGCCGTTTTGCCTTGCTGGCGGGTACGGACTTCACCATCAGCACTCGTTACCGTCCAAAGCCGGTACGTCTTGCCGGGCGTAACGGTCGTAGCATAGGTTTTACCCTGGCGCAGCTGAGCGGTCGGAGATTGGTTGTCATCGTCGGTGGCGGCAAAGGCTATTTTGCCGTCAGATTGTCCCGAGCCTTCTGCAAACCGCCATTCCATCCAGGCGTTGGCAAGAGTTCCGTTTCCGGTGTTATGGATGGCGGTGCCAGCGCAATGGAAAGTGACAGAGGTCGCAGCCGGATCGGACACGGTGAAGGTGCCGGAGTTATCGAGGCCGTAATGCGTATCGGTCGCACTGGTGTTCCCGATGTACAGGCCTTTGCCCGTCAGCGTCAAGATGCCTTTATTTATCAGGGTAGAGGCTCCGGATGAGCTGAGAGTGGAAGTGCCTTCATCCGCTGTGTTAATGGTCAGGGCGCAATCTGCGTTGATGGTCAGGGCAGCACCGTCGGTCGGTTTGATTTCCACTTTCTCGAAAGTCAGCGTCGGGTTGCCGGTGGCGGTGGAGATGACGAGTTTGTTGGTGGAGGTTGCTGCGCTTTCGGTCATTTTGACCGTGCCGTTGAAACGGGTCGACGTTTCGCCTTCTCCTTTTTTGTAGCTCCATTTGCCATCGGAATAAGAGAGGGTGATGAGATCTGTGTCGCTGACAGGCAAGGACAGCGGGCCGGGCATAGCCAGATAGTCGGCGGACGGCAGGCTGGCGGCAGGCTGGCCGGGGATGGCTTCCCCGTAAATTACCGGCAAGCCTTCGTTGCCATAGCTGGCGATGGTTTTCAGTTGCGGGAGCTTGCCGTCCGCATCGGTACCGATGGCGGTGAAGGCTTTCGTATTTTCGGAGCCAGCCCAAGAGGCAGTAACCGCGGCAGCTTTGTCGAGGTAGAGGTTGGCACCGTTTATCGCATGGGCGGTGATGTTTTCGGTCGGGATGGACTCATTATTACCTATCGTCAGCTTGATCTTGGTGCTGGCGTAGTTGTTGGAAAGGGTAGCATTATTATTCTTTCCGACAATACGACCGGCCTGTTTATCAGAGGTGTTCCCGGTAGCTTTCACGCCTTCGACATTTAAGGCGAGGCAATCCTTTACAGTAACATTACTATTGCTCCAAATCCACCCGATAATACCGCCTGCATAAGCACCGTTGTCGCTGCTTGATGATTCTGCGGAAACAGAACCCGTAGCAAAACAAGATTTAATAGTCACATATTGAGCACCGCCGACAATGCCGCCGGAAGGACATGACTGGGTAGCTTTCGCGGTTATATTCCCTGTTGAATAGCAGTGCAATATATTATTCCCCGTATCAGAACTACCATCACCGCCCATGATGCCACCCGCATAGGCGGCGCCACTACCGGCGGTAACATCAATCTTACCTGTGTTGAAGCAGGAAGCAATGGAAGATTTGGTACTTACCCCTACGATTCCGCCGCCCATAGCCGTTGATCCATTGATAGTGATACCTCCACTGTTTGAACAAGCACTAAGCACCGAGTTTATTGTTGTGCCGGCAATTCCACCGACCTTCCCATCCTTATCAGAGTCAGAGTTAGAGAACTTGACCTCGCATTTATTATGGCAATTCATGATTATTCCATTCTCCACATAACCTGCGATGCTACCAAGCGGGTAATCAGTTTCTGAGCTTGGAAGAGTTTGCAAATGAATACTATTAGATTCCGCCATCGTCAGATCCTTCACGGTCGCTCCATACAGATAACCGAAAAGGCCGGTATTGATTACCGAGGTCGTGTTGATCTTCATTTCGGTAATATTTTTGTTATTTCCATCGAAGGTACCCTGGAAGCATTTAGTGTAGACATTATTTAGATCCGAAGTAGAAACAATCCCTATCGGTATCCAATTATCATCGAAATCGTTGGCAACACCCTGAGTAGGCTTAACCAGCGAGATATTTTCGGCAAGCGTAACCGTGCAACCGGCGAAGCCCGCGGAGGCGGGATAGGTTTCGCTGGTATTGGCGGATGTCTTCCCGTTATTCGTCACCCAAGCGATCCACGCGAGGCCACGGGGGGTATTGACAGTGTAACTTGTACCGGAGACGGTAACGGTAACATCGGTGCCTTCCGGACCGACATTAGCATATTGGCCATAGTCGGTCCATTTGTCGGGGCATTTCTTCATTCCTGAAAAGGTGAATAATTTATTTCCCGTTGCTGTAAAGACAGATGTTCCCTTCGCATCCATGAGTTGTTCATTGCCCAGCCAAAGGGTGTAGCCGGTATCTTTTGTGACGTTGATAGCGAAACTCTTCTTTGCGTTGTCGGTAGTGAATTGGATAGCGGGACTGAGCGATTCACCGTTGGCGTTTTTTATTTCAAGTGTCTGGCCAGTCGTCGGGGCGGTGGCAAACTTCCATTGGAGGAAGGGGGATTTCACTTTTTCAACAACCTCCTCATAAATCGCAGATCCATTTTCCGAAGAAACCATTACTTCCGCGTCCGTGGCAGCCGATAGAGTAGCTGAATTTCCTACATGCACAGCGGTTCCACCTGCCGTGACAGTTATTTTGTCTATGAGGGTGGCGCTTACAAGAGATGAACTATTATACAGATATATTCCACACGAATTATTTCCTTCCCCAGCAATATTCAATCCTACTGTTCCACCATCCAGAAACAGGATGCATCCGTTGCTGTTTTTAATCACATATTTTTTCGCTTTCAGGTTACTGGAAGACTCGCCTGTCGCTTGGATATAGAGCGGCTTACCGCTCTCTACCATATTAAACAATGAGCCATTGTCAGTAGTGGAGGTCAAGTTTAGCGCATTCAGTTTAAGGGCCGGGTAGGCCTCCTCATCGCTTAGCGTTTTCTCGCTTTTGATATCGATCGCGCCATGCGACCAGCTATTGTTCGTGCCCGTCAGTTTGCCGGAGAACTCGGTCTCGTTACCCTCGCCGGCCTTGTAATGCCAAGCATAATCGGTCGTAGATCCACTTTTCAGTTTATATGTCAGGGTTAATTTGTCACTGATGCTGCTCACATTGAGGTCTGATGTTGATTCTTGCGCCCCTCCTCTCACCGGCCATAAAAAAGCCAGTATCATGATACTGATTATCCGTGCAGCGAGCCGGAGGGGCGCTGCACGGTAGTTTCTTTTTATTGGTAAAAAGTTGCTCATAAGTAATGTATCTTTTTAGATGATTAATGTTATTCACAAAGAACTCTCTGCCGTCCGCGTGTTATTCAATCACCGGACGATCGTCTTCGCCGCCGGGCGACGGATCGGGATCGGGTGTCGGGTCGGGTGTCGGATAAGGTTTATCGTCGGGCTGGGTCGGTGTAGAAGGGCCTCCCTTGGCGGCGATCAGGTCTTTGTATTTGCGGAAGATCTGGTTCACCGTGTCGATAAAGCCGTTGATAACATCCGTCGGCTCCAATACGGCATAGGCATTAACGCGCTGGATGACCAGATCGAGCGTCTCGTCGGTCGCCTTGCGGGCCTTTGAGGTATCGGTCTTCACGCGGGCGGCGTATTCGTCGGTACGTGAAGCATCGAGCGTCTTGTACTCGCTGTTCTGGGTTTTCAACTGGGTGACATACGTTTCGAGATGAAGGGTCTGCAGCGCCGTTGCCACTTCGGGCTTGGACAAGTCGATCAGTAATCCGTCGATCAGGGCGGTTTCTTCAGCATAGGCCTTACTATACAGCTTGTCGTAGGCACGGAGCACGGCGTCGACGGTACGGGCAGCGGACTGGAGGGCCGGATCAGGGCAGACCAGGTAAGAGCCGTTCATAGAATAGATGAACTGGATCGTCTTGTCGCGTTCACCGTCTTTGGCTACCAGCTGGTCGGTCGTCGCGCTTTTGGTGATGCGGTTGACGCATTCGCCTTCACGGTCGATGCATTCCTTGTAACCGGGAGCCAGCGACTCGAGGTGGAGGGCGGCGACCGTAACAGTCTGGATACGATCGTATATCTCCGTATTCATGTTCTTGTGGGCCGCATTGCTCAATCGCGATTTGTTCATCGTACCGATTTGTTTTGCTAATGGCATAATCGTAGTTTTTAATATTGATACTAGAAATTATTTCGTTTTTTCTGTTTTAAAAGCTCCGTAGGGCTACAGAACCGTCGCTACGGTTGTCGCGCCCGCTTTGTAGGGCTATGGAGGTATCGCTACGGTAGTTGCAATGGTTTTGTAGGCCTACGGAGGCACCATTACGGTTGTAGTACCCCTTTTGTAGCCCTACGAAAGCATCGCCACGGTCGTAGTGATGGGTTCGCAGGGCTACAGCCGCCGTATCCATTCGTCGAGCTCCTCTTCCCGGGGAATGGCCAGTTTGAGCTTGAGCCGGTAGCGGGTGGTGTGAAGGCTGCCTTGCGAGATGGAGAGTCGTTTCATCGCCTCTTTATTGTTTATTTTCATTTTAATAAGTATACATAGAAATTCGTCCGACCGGGTCAATGCCGGACAATGGGCATGCAGTCTCGACAGGAAATCCGGATGATTGGCCCGGAAAGTTTCACACAGCTGGTCGTTCCCTACTTCTGCTTTGTCGGGTATTACACCGTATTCAGGTTCTGCGTCGGGCGTAGGCGAAGCGGTTATAGAAAGAGATTCCAATTTACGGTTGACACGTTGGTGATACACATCGATCTTCCGGTTCAAATGGTACCAGAAAATGTAATTCGTTGCCAGCAGGAGATAAAAAAGAACCGAGAGGATTATCACCGTCCAGCGGAGATATACCTCGCCCACGATCATCACCGCCACCATCTGCAACAAGGGTAGCGATAAAAGGATCGGGATCAGGAATGCCTGTGTTCTTTTCTTCTTCATATCAGCTCTTTTTATTTGCATCCAAAGTAAAACAATACTTTGCGTCCGTTCGCTCTCACAGTCTGAACAATTCACTGAACAACGACTGAACAACAACGTTTTTTTTCTCATTTCTGTTCATCACACGTTGCTGAACAAACAGCTCACAGCCTTGTCTTCAGACGCTGTAAAGGTATACACTGGCTCATGAACCACCTCGGATAACCAATAGACGATTTAATAGATTTCCTGCAAAAACAAGGGGTAAAACCGGATAAATACACTATTTTTGTTCCCAACCTTAAATATCAACCGAGATATGAGCAATTATCTGTTTTCCCCCGTTTTTCTTCTTCTTTTTCTGCTGGCCGGTTGCCGGCAGCATCCCGTCGATCCTTCGCAACCACTCGAAGCACGGCTGGCTGCGGATACGGAAACGACGCTCAGGGAACATAATGACCGGAACGAAAAACTGCTCCGGCAGAAAGACTGCGATTCGGTTATCATTTGCAGCAGGCAGCTGCTCCGGGGTTTCCCGCAGCACCCGTCGGGCAACGGCGACTCGGTGTTGAAGGAGACACGCCGTCTGCTCAACTTCTACCTGAAAAGTAGTACCCAAAACAAACAAGCGGCCGGAAACAGCCTGTTGACGGATAGTTTGATGGAGGCAGGTCACCCTTATTTCGACGGGCCTGCCCATTACGACCTACTGGCCGTCTGTACCGCCTTCCACAATTACGGTAATGATCCGGAAGGGACACGCAAGCTGATCGAACGTTTTGCCGCCCTTCCTCCCTCGCCCTACCCGGCACAGGAAATCTATGCCTGCCACCTGGTAGCCAACGCCTGCTATCGTTACAGCGAACAACCGGAAAGGGAGATTCTTTTCCAGAAACGGGCCGTCGATGCTTACCATGCCGGCGGAGAAGCCAACGACCCGGCCGATCTTTTAAGCACATTAGGCAATTATTACCGCCGCAGGGGGATGTACGAACAGGCCGTCGGGTATTTGCAGGAGGCGCGCGACTGGTGCCTTGCCCATCCCGAACGGCTCGACGAGGGGTTCGTCTATAACTTTACCGACCTGGCCAACCTGTACGACACACTGGAGCAACAGGATAAGGCGCTGGAAAACATTTCGCAGGCCATCGCCTACTCCCTTGCGCTCGACAGCGTGGTGCTGAGCGACCTCTACCGCATGAAAGCAGGCATGTTCTGGAAACCCGAACAGAAAGATTCGGCACGGTTTTATATTCTAAAGGCCCTCAGGTTGGGTGAAGCGCATCAGCACCCGGCGGAGATCGCAGCAGCAAAGAACTTGCTTTACAGCTTTTACGACGAATTTTACCCGGACTCGTCAGCATTGGTAGTGAAAGGCTTCCGGGAATTATGCGCCGTTTCGCAAAACGACGTCATGAGCTATCACTACCCGACTTTCCGCTTCTCTTTGGGAAACGCACTGGTCAAAATGGGGCAGTTGCAGGAGGGTTTTCCACTGATGGAAGAGACTATGGACTATTATCTGGAACAGGATTTCCCTGAAATGATCGACTGGTGCGGGAACATCTTGCTAAAAAGATATGCAGAACATAAGATGTATAGTCGGATAGGTGAAATTTACCCGGTCTATACCGCCATACACGATTCTTTACAGAAAAAAGAAAAACAGCGGTATGTCATCGCCGCCAATATCCGTTACGAAACGGAACGAAAGGAACAGGAAAACCGTGCGTTGGCTGCCGAGGTGGCACTGAAAGAGCAATCGCTCGTCTATACCCGGATTATCCTGGGGTTGTCGGGCTGTTTACTGGCTGCCGGAGTCGTTTACCTGATCCGTCGCCGCCGTCGGCAACTCAAAGAACGGGAAGAACACCGCCGCCAACTGAACGAGTTACTGACTTCACAGCAGGAACTGAACCGGCGTAATGAAACGCTAAGCCATGAACTGGAGCAGTTATCGCACAATGAAATCATCGACAATGTGCGCCGGCAACTCGACCCGACCTTGTTGAGCGGTGAAGATGAAAAGCGTTTCCGCCAATCGTTCGCCGCCCTTTATCCGCGCTACCTGCCCGGACTACGGAGCCGCTGTTCGGAACTGACCAAATCGGACGAATTATTTTGCATGCTCATTTACCTGAAACAAAACACGGATGAAATAGCTTTGGCCTTAGGTATTTCGCGTGCCAGTGTTAACACGGCCCGGAGCCGGATACGGAAAAAATTCGGATTACAAAAAGAAGATTCGCTGGATGAATATCTGCAAATAAACTAAAAAAGAAGGTATCCTTTTCGGACACCTTCTTTTTTACCTTATAGAGTTTTTTACCGGAAACCGAAATACAAATTATTATACGGCAGCGGTACGATAGGCGTCTGGAAGCTCCAGGTCTTGTTCTCGTCGAAGTCGAAGGGGCTTTGCGTATCGGTATAAGTCGATTTGCGTGCCAGTTCCTCTGCCGTACAACCGCCGGACTTCGATTTTCCGGAGCCGTCAATCAGAAAGAAAAGACCCTGGTTGGCAACGGCAGAACCACTCTTGAAAGGATCCTGGTTGATCGCGCCGATTGAAATGATACGGCGAGGCTTCACATCGTCCAGGCCGTCGAGGGCCGTGTCGCCTACACCGTAACCGGAGGCAGCACCGGCCGAGAAACAATTGTGCAGTTTCAGGTGGTCGCCCTGGAAAGCGATGATTCCGTAACCGTTTTTCCCGGCGCTGACAGTACCGAAGTTGCTGCACTGCGAGATTTCGATGCAGTTGTCCATACGTTCAGTCAAGTTGCCGACCGTCGAGACGGCTGCGGAACAGATAACCACGGCTG
>ULWH01044795.1_pt1 | contig 20898 bp, 18 predicted proteins | sample 1960201 | NCBI WGS metagenome assembly ULWH01 (sample SAMEA4835808, study PRJEB28245) | human gut metagenome | biome: gut microbiome; material: fecal sample | place: Denmark | collected 2008
CCACTATCCGTCACACCCGTACTGCGGGGATAATAGCCGCAAAGGCGGATCGAACCTCCGTCCTCCGGATAAAGCTGCGATTCAGCAAACAGGATCGGACGGTTGCCTGTCCCTCCGCTGCGCACGGCATCACACAAGCTCCAAGCTCCATACGTCTCCGCTGAAACAGCTGTCTCGTCACTGCGTGCAAAACTCACTTCCAGGTCCTTTTCATAGCCGGAGCCGATCACCGCACGGGTGGAAGAGCCGATGGCTCCTTCCAGTCGCACCGTCGTTTCCGGAACGGGGGGCGGCAATACTGCCTCTCCACCGTCCGTACACGATGTAGCCCCTGCAAAGAAGGCTACGGTTGCTAGTATGAGTATTCTCTTCATCTCCTGCTATATGTATGAAAAGGATCAGTCGCGAGGGGTTACAGTCGTTCCGCCACCGTTGCCCGGTAGCCATTCGGCAATACCGGCTGTGATATTGATCTCGCCGTCTACCGTGAAGGTCAGGGTCAGCAGATGCGACTGGCTGGCCCGTACACCACCCGCAATATTGTCGATCGTAACGGTGCGGGTTACCTGCTGCGCTGCAACCGACGTTGTCGCCCTGTACATTCCGGTGACTTCCAGCGTGATCGGTGTATCATCCGCACCTCCCAGACCTACTGTCGGGTACAACATGATATAACCTGTTTGCTTGTCGGAAGAAGCAGCCGCCAGAGTATCCGGACAGTTGAAGATTGGTAGATTCGTATCAGGCGCACCACCGACAAGGCTTAATTCCGGAACCAGGTTTACCCGGTCTTTATCAATAGCCAGTGTCAGCGTATTAGGCACATCCTGAACAGTGATGGAGGTTATCCCGGTCCACAATTCAAGGGCATCAGACGAACCGACACACTGAAACTGCAACTGCGTCAGCAGGTGGTTGAAGGTGAAAGGTTGGAAATGGGCATTTGTCGAACCGCTTTGGATAGCGGTTGCCATAATATCCTCATCACCGGTGATCGTATAGCCGACATTCACCGGGTTGCCTGCCGTTGTCGGAGTAGCCGGACGCGGATAGAAACCGAGCAGATAAGATGCGACATTCATAGCCGCATAGGTCTCGGTATTATCGAACGTAATGGCGGTATTTCCATTTCCACCCGCACGGACGGCATTTACAGACGACATCCAGTTGTTGCCGGGAGATGTCGGATTATCGACACGCACAAACGCTACATTCAGGTTGCTACCGTAATTGGCATCGATCACTGCGCGGGTAGATGTACTGATCCCGGCACTCAGGTCGAGATTCTCTGCTGTTTTCGGCTCGTCGATATAATTCTCATCATTCGAGCAACTGCTCAGGGCCATAACAGCCAGGAGGCTTACTACTAAATACTTGTTTGTTTTCATTTCACTTGTTTATTTAAATGAGTTATCTAAGAAAAATCAATCGACGATACTGCCGTTGCCTGACGCACCGATCTCCCACGGAGCGACCGTAGCGGAACCCTGGATGCCGACTTCTCCTGTTTTCTGGAAAGTCAGCGTGATAAGATGCGATTTGCCGGCTTCGGCATCCAGCGGCGTATTCGTAGCTGCATTGATGATAGGAATCACATCGCTGTTTGTGTTATCCGAATAGTGTACACGGATGCTTACTCCATCGAGTGCCTCTACCATAAACGGTACACCGGCCGATACCAGACTCGAAGTCAGGTTAACCGGCAACAGCCCGGGAACCGGCAGGTCGGCCGGAGCCGTATAAGTGAGTATCCCCGTACCGATCTGCATAGACTGCGGATAAGCGGCAGCGATCACATCGATACCCGTGATCTGCTTGCCCGGGTTATCCGTCAGGTACTGCGCAGTTGCCTGCACCTGGAAGTTGAGCTGTGTCAACGCATGGGTAAAGCTAAAGGCACCGACAGGTACCGTGCTGCTACCGCTTACGATACCGCCATACATCACATCTTCCGTACCGGTACGGCCAAAAGTAACCACACCATTGAGTGAAAGAATATTCGGGTGCCAGGCCGCCATATACACATTGCCCGTTTGCGGATATACTTTCATCACATTCAACGGCACCAGATTGCCCGTGGCCTGTTCCTGTGCCGTCAGGGTTACCGAGTTTGTCCAGGCAGGTACTGCCGTCCAGTCTGCCGGATCGCTGCTTCCTTCAAATGCCGCGATGGCAGCCATAAAAGAACTACCCGTCGTTACCGGCGCTCTCGTTTCTACCGCACCAATAACCTTGGCTCCGACACGGATCTCCTGCGTGCCGCCTACACCGTCCGTATCCTTATCCGAACAGCCGACCATTGCCGCAGCCAAAGCGGCTGCATACATCCATACATGTTTCATAATTGCTTGTATTAAAAAAGTGAATAAATGATTCCATTCCCGTTACCGCCCTGCTGCCAGGGCGTCACTTCCGACCAGAGTTTCAATCCTGCTTCGCTATCGAGCGTGACACGCAGCAGATAAGATACGCCCGCCCCGGACACTCCGTCCGGCGTGTGGAAAAATACCGGCATCCGTTCGTAGCTCACCTCCCGCCCTTCCGCATCCTGCGTACGTAGCGTCAGAAAAAGCGAGACGCCCGGCTCTACCGTTACGCGTCCCGGCACCACCGTGAAGGTGGTATCCAACCGGAGCATTTCTTTATCCGGTTCGCTCTCCGAATAAGCTGTCAGCAAACCGGTTTCTCCTTCAAATGCCAACTGTTCTTTCTCCAGGTCGAGCACCGCCTGCCGGCGGCTACCTCCTATCTGAAGTGCCCGGATCACCAGCCCTTTTTCCCATGCCGTACTGTCTGCCTTTACCTCAAAGCGCAGTTGTGTCAGCAAATGCTCGAAACGGAAACTCTTCGTCTCCTGCCAGAACATATCGGTCAGACGCCCTGATTGCTCATTGCTTAGCATCAGATCCTGACTGCCGTCGAGCGTATAATGCAATCGGTTGTCGGTCGAACGCTGCGCCCCCGGATAATAGCCGCGCAGATAGACCGGGCTATTGTCTGCCGGATAATAATGTGTCTCCAGTAACTCCGTACGTCCACCGGTTTCCAGACAGGCCTTCCAGGTATCGCCATATACTCCCGGCGTGTTTCCCCGGGCAAAGAACAGCGTATCGCCCACAGAGAAACCCGTTGCCTCCCCGTGGATGGTACCTGTTTCCGTATTCGTCACCGACTGCAGCACGATTTCCGTCTCACCGATGGATCGGCCGTCGTGATCGCCTGAACAACCCACCGTTGCATCCAATAGCAAGACAGTCAGCAGCAAACGCCCCGGAGCAATATATCTGTTATATTTTATCTTCATTTCTTCCTTGCTTTTAATTGCCGTTCCCTGCTTCGCCGGTTCCTTCGTGCCAACCGGTTACAATGATCGTAATGCCATCGACCGACGAAGGACTGACCTCCAGGTCAAGGACAATACGGGTAGACAGACTGTTGCGATACGCTTCATTCACCTGTTGGGTGATATCCGTACGTGAAGTAAATCCTAACCCGCCAGCCAATGTCAGTGTCAGCGAAAGGTACGAACGGCGGCCTTCCTCTTCCACCTGATCCGGACAAAGTCCGAAAAGGCCTAATGTCGTACTGTAAACTTCTCCCTGCTGTTTTTCGGGAGTAAAACCGACCGAAGCTGTCCGTTCATAAAGCGGTTCTCCAGTAGGGATATGCACCTCCGGGGCTATACCGGATAAGCTACCTGTCAGGCGTTCCACCTCGCTCAGACCGACTACCCGGATGTTCAGCTCCAGTTCGCGCACAAGGCTGACGGGATACAGTTCCGCTATCCGGTCGGTTTTGCCACTCACCGAAAGCAGTTCACCGCCTGTGCCATACAGTCCGTGAGGCTGCTCCACGCCAGAAGAAACAGCTTTCAGCACAGAAGCCGGACGAGCCACGGCACAGGCCGATTCGTAGCCGCTTTCCATCTGTAGTTCGACATTGGCACCATCGGGGTTACACACAGCCACCCGATAGTTGCCCGCCGGAAGCGTCCCCTCATAACCGCCAATTTCACCACGGCGGATGACCGGACGGGCTGCACCGTCCTGATAGAAATAATAATCCATCGCAACAGGCCGTTTCTTCTCTTTCCAGTTCAGCATCAGCCGTACCTTACCATTCTTGTTCCAGTCCTCGTCCGGATCATGATACACGCACGACATCACCGGCAACAGCATACAGACTGCTGCCAGACATCCTATCACCGATCTGTTTCCCTTCTTTTTCATATTTTTTCCTCCCGTTATCCTGTTATCTTATTCTGAAACGATAAAGCAGATTCAACTTTACTCCCAACCTGACACCCGTCGACGTGAAACGGCTTTCCAGGTAATTTTTCCCGTCTATCCCATCGTAGCGGTATTTTTTACCGCCAAACACCGAACGGTAACCGCCCTCCGCCACCGTCTCCACCGCAAAACCGGCTCCCAGGGGCACCAGACAACCGACAGACAGACCGGCAGACCAGAACCTTCCTGTACGACCGTACAGGCCTTCGTCCCCGATCTTGTCGCCACGCACATCGAAATCGCCATACATTCCATAAAAGCCTACACTCAGCCAGTTATACCGGTCTGCTTCCCCCAGGGGCCAGAAGCGGGACGCCAGCATTACATCCGACAGTCCCCATTTATTCTCTTTACCTCCTCCATAACTGAAGTCGGCATACAAAGCCGAAAATGCCAACGACCACCGCCGGGCGAAATAATATTCCAGTTCCAGATTAGGCATGAATGAACCTGTCTGTATCTCCGTACCACCACTTCCCAGATCGATAGCCGGAGCAACCGTTGCCCAAGGAAGCAGGTTTGTCTTTACTGCCAGTAAGCGGGGTGTTGCGGAAGCCGCAAAGTGAAGTCGAGTGGTTTGAACGACTGCCGGTTCTTCCGGATCGATATATTCTTCCGACTGTTTTTCATGGGCTACCGGCATAGTTTGTTTCGTTTGTATATCAGGCTTGCCGTCAGAAATGGCCAGGCGGTAGTCTTCCAGTTCCGAGCGGTCGAACAGCGGGTCGGTTATTACATACACCTCGCGTTCGTAGCTATCGGTACTACTTCGATGGTATAAATCGACATACGGGACCGAACCATAACGGGCAATCGCATTCGTCACCGCATTTGGATAACGGCTCTCGCTGCAACTGATCTCCTGATTAGCAAACCACGGCAGCGGCATCTGAACCCGGTAGAGATGAACCTGGTCGCGATAGCTGCCGCTCCGGTCGATATAGAAGGCTACACATTCGTGTGGGATATTTAATTTCGATTTAATATATGCGCGTATACGGCTGGCACGCAAGGCTGCTTCGTTGATCACAGATTCTTCCTCGTAATCGTATGCACTCACATGGGCAACGATCAGCAGATGGGAATTACCTTCTAATAAATGTACGCGAGAAGCCTGCAGAGATTCATTCATCCGTTGCAGCCAATAGGCATTATCTCCATAATCGGCAAGGAACATATCATTCGCTTCCCGGAAGGAGAATAAAAAAGATTCCGCTTTCACATAAGATGTAGTCTGAGCATTTACTCCCGCAGAGAAAAGCGCGGAAAACACGAACAGGCACACTGCTTTCACTATCTCCATTGTCTTTTTACGTATTTGCTGTCTCATCCTATACATCTCCCTATTAGCTTTTGATATTCAATTTTTTCTCCATTTCTCTACCCTTATTTATGTAATAAGGTAAACAGAGCAAAAAGCAGCTTCAAGAAGAGGTAAAAACATGTGTTTTTACCTGAAATAATGGTCGGATTGAAATTATTTGAGGTCTTTTCCGAGAAAATATAAGGTATATCTATTGCCTGTATTTCTTAACGGACTTTAAAGGAATAGCAGTCCTAACACACTATTGTTCTGCATGTTCCATTTTTCATTGATTTAACAGGAATAACAGGTTATAGTGTAAATTTATATGAAGTCGGTATATTTATTTTAATAAATAAGCAGGTGGGCCTTGGTTTTCTTATTTTCTATTTCTATCTTTGCAGCGTTATCTCAATTTATATGCGATTTATACAGATTGTAAATGGTTGAATATAAATTAGAAAGCACCGCGTTTACCTTATTACATAAATAAGGGTAATACTCATCCTCTTATCAGCGACTCTATTTTTCCAATAACTTGCTTATTTGCTTCTGCCAGTTTATCGAGTTCGAAGTCCGAAAGATAATTGCGCGTCATCTTTTCCGTAGTGTGTCCCAACATCTGACTGATAAGACCGATCTCCATATGATTATGGTAAGCCTCCGACGCCCAGGTATGACGGAACACATAGGTAGTCAATGTCCCGTCCCATTCCAAAAGTAAACGGATCTCTTCCAGATATTGGTTTTGCCGGGCCAGGCAATACTTATATTGTTCGTGTGTGGCTCCCTCCGGCAAGAGCGGAAAAAGATACGTTGCATCCGGACGGCTGTACCGGTCTATCAGGCATTGCATTCCCGGGCTCACCTCCATCTGGATCAGCGTTCCGGTTTTCTGCCGGTGGTAAGACAGCACCTTCCCGTTTTCACTGAGGTTCTCCCGTGTCAGATGCACCAGATCCACAAAAGGCATTCCGCACGCCATAAAAGAAAAAAGAGCCAAATCGACAGCCTTTTGTTTACAGGGTTCCTCTTTCAAATCCAGCAGGGCGATCTGCCTGATCACCCGGGCAGGCATAGCCCGCTTCCGTGTCTCTTCCCGCCGCAACCGCAGTCCGGCAAAAGGCGAATCGAGCGGACGTTTTTTCCATCCCTGGCATGCACGGTTATACATGGCACGCAGGTTGCTCAGATAGCTGTTTACGCTATTCACCCGCAGGCCTTTTTCGCGCAGCCACTCCACAAAGGCTTGTACTATTTGCGGAGTCACCTCCTTCAGCGAAAACTCCCGGTTACCGGTAAAACATATAAAGTGATTGCGAACCGCCCGGTAAAGGTCGGCTGTACTTTCATCGCCTGCAGAGCGTTTCTCCTGTTCCTGCAGCTTCATCTGTGTGTAAAAATCCTTGTTTTTCATAACTTTTCCTATTTTAAGAAATGACAAAGTTATAACATTCAACGACAGATAAAGGTTACTTCCCTTTGACTACGAAGCCACAAGCTTCGATAGCAAGAGTGCCGGCTATTTCAGCTCAATGTCATTAAGTTAAGAATAGTGACGGAGATTGTGTTTAGCTATACATTTCAGAGCGTCTGATAGCGTCCTTAGAGAATGTCGAAATGATACATTTGCGGGGTATATTATAACAAAATCATCAGATATCGAGCAAATTCACAACACGCCTTTTTTCACTAATTCCTTTATGGGAGCCGTTCAGGCGTCTTTTGCACTCAATAGCACCTGTTTCATACCAACCAGCACGGTCATAAAGAGAACTACCCGGCTGCTATTTTCAACCAGCCGGCAGGAAACAGGCATTCACCCGGCAGCTGATGGGAATTACCTGCCGGGTAGTGGTAATCAGCTGGCAGGTAATTCCGCTTTTTACCCTCCCGAAGCAAGAAATCAGGCACAATCCCTCCCTTCAGCTTTCCGGAAGCCAAACAAAACGGTTCAATTCTAAAAAGATATTTTGGTGCTATTCGATAAGAATAAGTAGCAGCCGCAGAAACCGGCCGGGAGTCTATTGGAAAAGTCATTACAAATAGTTCGTATTATATCTCCCTCCCTCTCTTTTTGTCATCCCTTAACTTCAGGAGAAGCGAATATTTGAACCATCCCCCTACCCGACGCCTGTAGAAAGGCTTCAGGGGGAAGGATGGTTGACAGTTTGACAAATAAAGGGTTGACCCTATTCCAAATTTATCACTTTATGATTCAATTTTTTCAGTACAGCTATTTTCTTCAGATGCCGGTTAAATGAGACCAGTGCACTCCGATAGCGCAAACTATTTCACACTGCTCCGGTAAGCTTGGGATATCCCATACCTTCCATCCTTCTCCATCTTGTCAATAACCCCCGGCGCATAAATCACAAACCCATTACGCGCCACCCCTTTCCTGATACGATTAATTTCTTCCATACTCATTTCTTGTTTAAATTGATATTGGCATGGAATATAACAGAAAAAACGGGGGGATAGGTTCGGGAGATACCACTAAGGAACAATTTACTATGCAAATATAAAAAACACCGGGACAAATTGGAGAATAAAACTTACAGGATATATTAATATAATGTATATTTGGAAGCTTTATTCTGTTTTAGTCGACTATAATGTAGAATAGCTGTCATCAACACAGTAGAAACATGTGATTTGGAGAGTATAAGAGGTAGATGATAGTTGTCGATCCCCAAGGTATTTCATACAATTGAAGGTCGACAACTATCATTGACAGAAAAGAAGGAACAAACAAGGCTAGGAGGTATTTAGAACAGGGGAAATCTATGGTTCCTATAAGGGTTTAATTGTACCTTAGTGGTATTTAAAGGCCGTTGTAAGTAGTACCAACTAGATTTACCGACAGTTTAATTGTACCTTAGTGGTATTTAAAGTAGAGTGAAAGTGATCTGTTACCGGCTAGTTCGTAGGTTTAATTGTACCTTAGTGGTATTTAAAGTTATGAAACTGATACAAATCCTCTACTTCGTATTCAGGGTTTAATTGTACCTTAGTGGTATATAAACAAAGTTGCTAAATAGCGAACTTTGTTTTATCTTTGAACTTAATTGTACCTTAGTGGTATGAAACATACTTAAAAACCGGAAGGTTCCAGGGATGAGGACAAGGCTTAATTGTACCAAGTGAAGATATATAGTTTTTCATTATCTTTGTTTTAACGTAGTAATTAATAGGTAAACAACAATGAACGAACAACAGCAAAATCGTGTAACTTATATCATCTATTGTATCAATGCTTTTGCAGAGCGTTACAAGTTGAGTGCAAAGCAAGCTTTTGCCTATCTGCAACGTTTCAAAGGACTTGTTTTTTTGGATGAATGCTACGAGGCCGAACATCAACTTTCGCTAAGCGATGCTGTTGACGACCTATCTGTTATCTGTAAACGAAATGGAGGAGGATTGGGATGATAACACTTTATCACGGATCGAATGTTGTGATCGAATCTGTTTGCCATTAAAGAATTGTCGATCCCCAGGGTATTTCATACAATTGCAGGTCGACAACTTCAATTAGTAAAAACGAAAGACCAAACAAGGCTAGAAGATATTTAGAGCAGGGAATCTCTATAAATTTGATAGGGGATTAATTGTACCTTAGTGGTATTTAAAGGATTGAACGGCATTGATAATCTGCTGAGAAGACAAGGATTAATTGTACCTTAGTGGTATTTAAAGAATACAAGCTTGTGTTTTAACGAAAAATACGTAGCGGATTAATTGTACCTTAGTGGTATTTAAAGTTGTCACCTCTGCCACGCCTGTAACATGTCCCTGAGGATTAATTGTACCTTAGTGGTATTTAAAGGTTGCTTTGTCTGCTAATGCGGCCGCATCAGTAGCAGGATTAATTGTACCTTAGTGGTATTTAAAGGGATAAAGACGTACAACCCCAGTTATGCCCTGCTTGGGATTAATTGTACCTTAGTGGTATTTAAAGATACAAGTAATATCCTTGTCTTTCTCTTCTCTCTGGATTAATTGTACCTTGGTGGTATAAATCTTTTTCTAACTTTTTCTAACAGCGAAACTATCTGTTAATCAAAGACAATTCTCTCTTTAAAGGGAGGAGCCATCCTTTAATGCCACAAAAAAAGCAATAAATTCATAGGCCTGACCAAATATATGACTATATTTGGGAGAAACTTAGTATACTATTAACTTACTTAGATTATATCTATACCTTATATAATATATAACCTAAATATAATACCAGAATTACTATATGAGAATACATTTATCAACGAGCGCCAACAACGAACTCGTACCTTTCAATTACCAGCAGAAACTTCTTGGTGTATTGCATCGCTGGCTCGGAACAAACGAACTACATGATAAAATATCCTTATACTCCTTCTCATGGTTAAAGGGAGGAAAAAGATACAAAAATGGACTTCATTTTCCTTATGGAGCCAATTGGTTTATCTCTTTTTGTGAGGAGAATTATGTCAAGACCATAATAAATGCAATCATGGACTCACCAGATATGTTTTGCGGAATGAAAGTAGAAAGGATTGTTATTCAGGAAACTCCCGACCTATCCACCCAAAATCATTTCCAACTCGGAAGCCCCATCTTTATAAAACGTTTTTGTGATGGCAACCATAAACACTTTACATATAAAGACGAGAATACCGGAGAGATGATGGCCGAAACATTAAGACGCAAAATGCAGATTGCCGGACTTCCGGAAGATCCGTCCCTAAAGATTGAGTTTGACCTTAGTTATCCCAATAAAAAAGAAAAACTCATTACTATCCATAATATCAGTAACAAATGCAGCATGTGCCCTCTTATCATTGAAGGTACACCTCTGACAAAAGCCTTCGCATGGAATTGCGGCATTGGCTCTTTAACCGGTAGTGGTTGCGGTTCAATAATCTAACAATTACATCATGTATTACGTAGTAAAATACTCAGGTCCTTTTGGATTTATCAAGCCCTGGACAGCAGTCAGGGATAGTGAAACATTCAGTCTGCAATTCCTGATAACGTCCACGATAGAGGGGATCGAAAAAAAACTTTTCCCGGAGTTACTGAATACGACGGAAAGAGTTCAAAAGATAAGCAGATACCGTCTTAACTATTGCGGGTTGGATTCGCAACAGGAACGAACCTGGTCTAAAGGCGGATTTGTCAAAGAGAAAAAGAAAGATGCACAAGGGAATGTTTATTATATTCCTAAAAACATCAGTATCATTACCCGTGGCGTTCTCCTATACCCCCATTTATATCTCGCCTTTGAGAACTATGACGATGCATCGCGCGCAGCAAAACAATCGATCTGTTTATGCAGAAATGAAGATATATTATTACCGGATCGTCCTACCGAAATGTCACCTGACGATTTTGAACAGATAGACGGTTTCGAGTGGATACCTTCTGATAAAGAAAAAGGGTTCAAAGCCGGATATAACAGATATCACGGAGGTGAAGAGATGTATGGAATATTACATGTAAAAGGTAACCCGATCAGAAGTATCCTATGAAATCTATCGACGAGATACTGGCAAAAAGTCCTGATAATGGTCATGTTTCACTTCTTGAACATAGCCTGCATACCCGGTGGGCTATCGAAGTCTTCGCCAAGCGAACAGATTTTCCTTTTGATACGGAGATAGCCCTCAAAGGAGCGACTTTACACGATTTGGGTAAAGCACATAAGTATTTTCAGAACCGGATGAATAAGACTGTTGACGGTTCCCTGTCGAACAGGCGTACTAAATTCATCCATCGACATGAATTGTCATCTTTGGCATTCCTACCAGCCTTTCCGAGATGGGAATGGGATACGCTGATAGAAATGGTTGTAGCCCATCATAAATCTATAATAGACGATCCCCGGCGAAGAGGTATTTTAGATATTGTCCCGGGGGATCGCCATTGGCTAGACAATCATTTACAGGACTGGGAAGAATGGAGCCAATACGGAATACTGATATTGAATAGATTCGGATATCCATGTTCCGGAATAGATCGGGAAGAAGCCCGGCAGGCTTTACTTTATACTGTGGAGTATTGCGAATCGCAGACTTTCGGATGGTCAGTTTGGAGAGGTTTATTAATGGCTGCAGATCATTTTGCTTCCGCTTTTTCTTCATCTACTCAAAAGGAACTTGAGTCTATATTCGAAGTACCGGATCTGTCCGGCTATTTTAGAACGGAGCGGATAAATCCTCTATATCCCCTGTCGTTGATCGGGGTAGACAACAAACGCCCGCACACTTTGGTAGTCGCATCGACAGGTGCAGGAAAGACCGATTTTCTATTGAAAAGATGTAAAGGCCGCATATTTTACACCCTTCCTTTCCAAGCTTCCATAAATGCTATGTGGGAAAGGCTAAAAGCAACTATTCCCAACAAGGATATCCGTTTGCTGCATGCAACATCGAAGATCGTTGTCGGAGAAAATATGGAAGAAAGGATGTTACAACCATTGATCGGATCTAGCATCAAAGTGTTGACGCCCCATCAACTGTCGTCCATTATTTTCGGTACTTTCGGTTTTGAAAGTATCATACTGGATATCAAGGGGTGTGATATTATCCTGGATGAGATACATACTTATTCAGACTACTCGCAAGCAATGGTACTGGAAATCGTCAAAGCACTTTTAAGATTTGAATGCCGTATCCATATCGGAACAGCTACAATGCCTTCCGCTTTATACAAACAGTTACTGGAAATACTGGGTGGAAAAAAGAATGTATATGAAGTCAAACTACCGGATGAAATACTGGACACATTCGACCGCCATCAGATATTCAAACTCGATAATGAGGACAATATCTCCCCTATCCTGGCGAATGCCTTTAAGGAAAAAGAGAAAGTACTCGTCATTTACAATACCGTCAACAAAGCGCAGGCTGCTTTCAAGGATTTCAGGAAAGAATTTCCAGATATCCCCATGATGCTTATCCATAGCCGCTTCAAACGAAGCGACCGCGTTAAACTTGAAAAGCTACTGAAAGAAGAATTCAACGGCGACGGGAAAGAACACAGGAACGGGAAATGCCCCTGCCTGGTCGTTTCGACACAGGTGGTAGAAGTCAGTCTGGATATCAGTTTCGACAGGATGATTACCCAATGCGCTCCTCTGGATAGTCTGATACAGCGATTCGGAAGAATAAACAGAAAAAGAGTAGCAGTCAATCACCGGGTTTACAGGCCGATTCATGTGATCGCTCCTGAAGGGAATGTGCTTCCTTACAAAATGGAGCTACTGAAACGTAGTTTCGACCAACTGCCGGACAACGGGGATATTTTGCAGGAAAGATGTCTGCAGGAAAAAATAGACAATGTATATCGATCGGTCGATACAAAGGAGATCGATATTCACCTGGCTGTAAAAGACGGAGACTTCTCGCTTATAAACCTGACCAGCCGGACTGAAGCTGTCCTCTTGAAAGCATTGGAAATAGAAAGTGCGACCTGCATACTATCCGCCGACAGGGATAACTACATCACTGCCACCTGGGAAGAGCGGATCAATATGGAAATACCTGTTAACTGGAAAACGATCTCCCGATACAGGAACAAATACGAACAGTTGCAGGATATAGGAGCAAATCCTTTTGTCGTTCCCATGTCGCAGGCAGAGTATGAGATTTTTGGATTACAATTAGTGGAACATGATAAATTCATTTAGATATGTATACAAGCTACATCGGTAAAAAGTTCCTGAAGATATATAATGAGAAGATGCATACGGATATATCCGCAGAGGAGTTCTTTGACCGGATATTCTTCAATTTGTTTTTCAATGACGAAAGGCATCTGATACATGTCAGCAATTCTCCTTTTTTCCAAAAGCCGAGAGAAGAAGATGTAAAAAAATATGGCAGTAAGCCGCTCGCCCAATATAATAATCTGAAAACGGCCATAGCCGGCGACGAACCGAACATGTCGATCTTTGTCGGATATGCGGCAAAAGATATGGAAGGAACAACCTCCGGACAGATATCCGAAGTACAAACCTTTATCGATAGAAACGAGATGTATGCCTCCTGGATCGGCGAAGCACTTGCTATTGGGGTAAGCGGAGGTTTTGTCATCTTGCTGGACGAACCGGACATTTTATGGCAACTGTTTTGCGGTTGGAAATACTATAGGAAGTATCTGAATCAAACACCCAATGTCAAAGACAAACAGATCGAAACATGGAACGGACATTGGTTATCTCATTGGTGCCGGAAGTTCTATAATGATCTAACTCCGTACAAAAGCTTTCATATCATGCTTACCGAATCGATGGGTAATCTCGCCATACCGACCAAGCCCTGGCTCGAGATCATCATGGCTTTATCCAAGAAATACCCCGATAAGGTAATAACTGCTTATTCTTATAATCTATCCCAGACAAACACAACGCTGGGGTTTATCAATCTCTATCTCCCCGAAGTCCACTCTTTGTTCGACTTCAGGGATAAACTATTTTTCGACGGAAAGCAAAGTATCCTGTCTGATGAAGAAATAGAGTCGTTTAACACCTACTACAACTTCAAATCAGCCTGTAGACTGGGTACCATCGGACTAAAAGCGATTGAACCGGATAAGCTGAGACAATATTTCCCCATAGGCTCCATGCCTTACGCGCAAGGGAAAGAATACAAATTCAACAATGAGGAATCGTATATTAATTATGAACTATATAAAATCTGGATTATTGCTATGATAAACAAAACAGAATTACTGGAGCTGGCAACCGCGGTAGCAAAGGCCCTGATAGAGTTTGAACGGACAGCGGAGAAAGGCAAAACGGTTTATTCGAACCTGTCGAAAGAGGTTAGGAAGTCAAATAAAATAGAAGTGTTCGGGCAGAAGCTCAAAGAAATAATGGAATATGAATCTTCTGACAACGAAGTGTTCAGAAAAGCTTTTGTAGAGGCTTATTACATACCTAAAGACTCTTTTCCTCTATTCATGACACTAATAGACTTTGAATATACTTATTGGAAATCAAAAAATTAAACAACCTAATACCCACAGTTATGGACAATCCTTTTATCTATTTACGTGGCCTTCGCCATGCAGAGCATACAGTATTCGGCGTAAATGACGGACAGAAATACTATTTCGATCCTCAGTTCGGCAGAAGAATGGCTTATTCCAGCGGCCAGCAGGTAAAACGCTCCGTTATAGAGGCGTTGAATATGCCTTTCGCAGCAATAACATTCAACTGGGAAATCGACAAAAAAGAAAATAAGGCAAACCAGAAAGAGCCCCACTCTCCGTGCGATCCTTCTTTTACGGATCAACTATTGGGTGGATATATGAAAGCAGAAAGCGGCAGTATGACGGTAAAGCGTCGTAGCCCCTTATCTGTTTCGGCCATGCGACCGCTTCATCCTTTATTGGGCGGTATCGAGTCACCGACTGAAAATATCACCTTCGACAGGACTTCACATCCGGAACACCATACTGTCAAGGTCTATTGGATGGAAAACAAAAAAAGAGGTGGCGAACTAAGTAAAGAAGAATTGGATGAATGGCTGACAACCAATAGCAGGTCTCTTCCCAACCGAGCTTTCATACAGGATCAAACCAGGGCATCCGGTCTTTTTGTTTATGACATCGCCATCGATCTGAGGACATTGTTCTGTGTTTCCACCAATAAACTTGAACCGGAACTTTATCCCGAAATCGAAGCCAAACTCAGGAAAGAGGGATGGATCGAAGGCAAAAATATTTTCGGGAACTGCCTGATCTGTCCTAAAGAGAAAAGGGAAGAAATAATTCCAGCACTCGCAAAAGCGATTATCAACTGGCGTATCACATCCAATCAGGCGCGAACCTTCAGCTTAATGGAGACAGTGGCCATAGCCATCAGCAATGATGCCAATCAAATAGCATATGCCATTCGCGGTGATTTGAAAGACAACACCGAAAGGCCGGATGCCAAACCTGTAATAGATGAAACCGCCCATGCCGATATTTTCATCACTCCAATTGCCAATAGTTATATTGCCGGCTCGATAGGTTCCGTAGATGCCCTAAAGAAAGCAGAAAACAAACTAATCGAACTAATCTCTTCTTTCGATTACGAAAACCAACTATAACGCACAATAAAGATATCTCTTACGAAAAAGGTAAGAGGTATCTTCTACAGAAATCTACACCTCCGTATTTTCGGTGGCTGGCCGTATTTTGACAGTAAACCTCAACTATCTATATTCCAAATTTAATAATCGACATTCCATCTTTACGCAAGATTCGTTCCGGTATATTTATTCAGTTACTTTTGTCCCCCGTTAAAAAATTAATAAACAAAAAAGATGAAAAAGACTTTTTACCTGGCAGCTATAGCCTTTGCTTTTGGGCTGTTCACTGCATGTGATGACGACAACGACAACAACGCTCCGGAACCAAATCCCGCGCCAAAAGAACAATGGGGAAAAACACTCCGCGGAGACGACCAATCTCTATTGGCTTTCCCTGACATTTTTGCCGATTATTGGGAATATACCTATTCTTATAAAGATAATCCAAACATCGGTTTGCGTCTGACCGGGAAATTTCCAAAGGCACGTTTCTTTAACTTCACTGTATATAATGATGAAACACAAATCGATGTATCCAGTATTGAAGATGTGAATGTACAACCGGACGACAGCTCTGTCAATCCTTATGTTAAAGAGACTGCAGATTATGGATCGAATGGCTATACCATTTATATCATTCCCAAAAGTACTCCGACAAGCATGCGTGCTTCTATGAAGAATGTGTGTGAATTTCCGGATACGCTGAATATGGTTTCTACGTTTATGCGTCTTTATCTGGCAAAACAATATAGCGGTGACGAATATGGCGGTGTAGAAATGCCGGAAATTCAGGCTTTCGATGTAACTACCGGTAAGGAAGTAAGTTTCCCGAAACGCGAGAAATGTAATATCCATGAGTCACTGCAATTGCCTTCCATGGACTTTTCTTCTGAAGCAAAACCGCTTCCTTTCATGCGTGCTCCACTGAACCTGATGTATCCGAACAGTCCGGCCGAATATTTATTCACCCGTATTAATCTGAAGGAAGGCGAAGTTGCCACTTTCAGTTTCATACCGCCCACAGCACCGAAGAGTGTAAGTGAATATCCTACTGCCGACGTACGTTACTGGTCTGTCTGCTTAGGTTCTTCCGAGTCTTATTCTTATATCTCAGTCTATGATGAAAAGTTGCAGAAAGTAGACAAGAAAGGTTTCGTGACCTTTATCATCGCTGATAAGAACTCTCCTAAACTAACTAATATTCTAGCTAAGGCAAATGCTAATGATGGAACTTATGTGCTGGCCTGGGATCGTAAAGAACAAGGTAACGGAGTGCTTGCTTTATATCGTAATATGGTGATCAATGAGAATTATGGCCACTCCATGCGCAAACAGATGGTATCCATTCCATTGGAAGCAGCAGGTGGAGATATGACCAACTTTAATCCAATGACAATGATTGCCATGCTCGCTATGGGTAACTGGGGGCCTCAGGGATACAAATTCACTGAAGATGAATATCTGGACGATAACTTCGATTACGGCAAAATCCGTCGTATGCAATAATCCGTCTTATATCTATAAAAACAACGGCGCCAGCTCATTACGAAGTTGGTGCCGTTTCTTTTTACCTCAATTCCATGCCTAATCAAACAATAATCTTTTATATATTTGTGCAATATATAAATTCTAATTCTTATGAAACCAAAAGAGTTACTCTATCTGACTATCTTCTGCATATCACTAATCTCCTGGCCTTCATATGCCGAAAACCCGGTAAACAACCCGCACTCAATATCCCTGCATACGGGATATGCCAATATGTTGAGCGGAACAGCCGGTTTGACAAATTCAACCCATAGTTATGAGCGTGACCTCTGTTCGGGCATTTCCTGGGATGCACAATACCATTGGCATTTTAAGAAGATGATCGGTTTTGGTTTGCTATACTCCGGATACAGTTCGAAAGGTTCGTTAGAACATAGTTCCGACCATGTATATACACATTATATAGCACCGCAATTCGCTTTGTATTGTTTAAATAGCGAACGGATGAATATACGCCTGAGTGCAGGAACCGGTTATCTGCGATATAGAAACAACAGTACGGTATATGAAAAAGATCGCCGGGTAACCGGTGGACGCATTGCCGGAAATATTGGAGTTAATGCTGAATATATGCTATCTTCTCATTGGGGTATCTCTGCAGATTTACAGTATATACTGACTAATCTCAGGAAAGTAAATTCGAAATATCACGGAGAAACGATTCTGGTCAGGTTCCCGTCGGAAGAACAGCTGAACGTTTCCAGGTTAAACATATCACTCGGTCTGGGTTATCATTTTTAAGTAGAAGCAATCATTAAATTCGTCACATCATGAAAAAGTATATATTTCTCTTATGCCTCATTCCTTTTCTTTTCTCCTGTACGGAAGATGAATCAGTCGATATCACCGTGATGCCGGAAGAAACTACGATCGGTGCTGATACTTTCGGATGCCTGGTAGACGGTTGGTTATACGTTGGCGGCAGATATAGCCTGCTCACCCGCCCTTCTATCAACTTCGACTATATCTCCTACAATAAAACCATGCAGGTAAATGTATGGGTGAAAGCAGACATGGCCATCAGCTTCTGTCTGGATAATCCGGAAGAGAACAAAGAAATTCCTTATACCCAATTTACATGGGGCGATGAAACTCTATCAGACGGAAAAGTCTTTATCACCCGCTTTGACAGCACCGCGCAAATCATCAGCGGACGATTTGAAGGCGAGCGTGTCACTTTCGGACGGTTTGATGTGCACTACAGTAAGTAAAAAGATTCCCCACTACTCTTTCGGCAGCACCTTCTTCAAAATCAGGTAGCCGCAAAGGCCGGAGATGAATGAGCCGGCAAAGACACCCAGTTTTGCCTGGTTCAGCAAGTCGATACCTGCATCGCCCATGCCTGCAAATGAGAGGTTGGCGATAAACAGGGCTACCGTAAATCCAATACCGCCCAGCATCGACACGCCGAACAAATTCATGCGGGTCATTCCTGTCGGTAAAGAGCCTATGCTCGTACGGGCAAAAAGATAAGTGAAAGAGAAAATTCCCAGTGTCTTTCCGATAAACAGACCGGCAAGGACAGCCAACGGAACATTTACCAACGACGCCGGCTGGATATCCCCGAACGTAACACCGGCATTGACAAACGCAAACAACGGAAGGATCAAGTAGTTGACCAAAGGATGCAGTTTGTCGGCAATACTCTGCAACGGACTGATCGTTTTATCGGCCAGCGAATGTATATTATTCAGCACCTGTATCTGTGTCGGTGTCAGCACCGCCGCTTTCTTGGACTGGCGTACCTCCGTATAATCCAGCATATTCAGATAGCCGGTCATATCACAGGTAAAATCATCCAGGTTAATCTTCGGACGGGCAGGAACAGTGAACGCCACCAATACCCCCGCGATGGTCGGATGAATACCCGACTCCAGGAACAACACCCATACAAAGAAACCGACCACATAATAAAACAGGTTATTATTGATCCGCATCTTCCCTCCTACATATAATAATGCCAGCAACGCCAACGAAATGAGCAGAGGTTGATAGGCAATGTCACCGCTATAAAACAAGGCAATAATAATTATACCGCCAATATCATCGACAACCGCCAGTGCCGTCAGGAAAATACGCATACCCAGAGGTACCCGTTTACCCAATAGCCCCAAAACAGCAAGGGCAAAAGCGATATCGGTAGCCATCGGAATAGCAGCACCACGTATCTCCGGAGAAGTATTACAAACGAGGATATAGAAAAGAACCGGCACGATCATTCCACCGCAAGCGGCTATGACCGGAAGGATCGCCTTACGCATCGAACTAAGTTCACCTATCAGTACCTCTTGCTTGATCTCCAACCCTATCACAAAAAAGAATACAGCCATCAGGGCATCATTCACGAAGGCCAACATAGGCATCGGTTCCCCGTGATGGGCAAACAGATTGAATTTACCGATCTGAAGGTCTATAGGATAAGATAAGATGTGGTGATAAGCATTCGCCCAGGGCGAGTTTGCCAGTAACATAGCCAGAATAGTGGCCATAAACAATAAAAAACTGGCACTCGACTTCTGTGTAGCGAATCGGCGCAATGGTTTCAGGATAACATTAATAGTACGATCCATTATGTGTTTAAAGTTTGCGGAGACAGCTTGCTGGCCTGTCTCCGGTTATATTCCTAACTGTTATTTTTCGAGCTGCTTCTCAGCCATCTCAAGCTGATAGGCACTGCGGGTAAGTTTCTCCACCCAGACGACAAAGATACCAGTTAAAATTAAATTAAACACAATAGTAAGCACAGAAATCATCAGTGCAGGCCCACCTAAATTATAACCAAGGGCTATAAATATAATCCCTGCTCCTACTTCCCCCCGTGTAAACATACCGATCGACAAGGCCAAACGTTCGCGTTTGCGTCTGTCCCGGTAAAAGAACAGCGGGAATAGCTTTCCGATATTCGACAGGAAAGAAACAACCAGAACGTGCAGCAGGATCATCGGCCACGACATCATCGGCTGTGCTCCCGTAATCGTTGCAGCTTCGGCCGATTGCTTGGCAAAGTCGACGCCAAAGAACACCGGCATACTGACTCCCACCAGGAACATGAACAGGAAAGATATCGCAGTAGCTACATTGTGCTCCACTTTGGTGTCGATATGCTTATGTTTCATAATCATACCCAGGACAAATGCCGGCAGCAGCACTTCGATATGGATGCTGGCCTTTTCGCCGTAAAAATGTTTGGACACGAGGTAGACACCCTGCGTAATCGCCAGCGTAATAACCGCATAGAGCAGGATAGCCTTCCAGTCCTGACGCATGTTATAAGACCCCATCTTCTTCCATCCGAGCGTAAGCAATACCATCACGATCAGGATAATAACACCCAGCTGCCAACGCATTCCCACCATCATGATCTGAAGCGGGATCATCAGCAAAATAGTATCGAGGTCGTCGAAAATGGCCAATACCTGTACCTTTTTATAGACCCACGATGCTTTTAACCCGGCGGCAGCAAGCATAGTAAACAAGATCCCGGCGGAAGTAGGCGCAGCAAAACGGCTTAACAACAGGTTCTCTTTCCAGGCCTCCCCGCTCGACCAGTAGATGTCGGGCAACAGCACGAACATATAATACAATGCAACAAATATCCAGGGAAAGGCTGCGGTAGCCATTGCGATAAAGTAATCCTCCGTATAAGATTTCCAACGGGTCTTATCCATTTCAAACTCCCGGCCTACGTTAATCATAA
>ULWH01011172.1_pt1 | contig 20854 bp, 14 predicted proteins | sample 1960201 | NCBI WGS metagenome assembly ULWH01 (sample SAMEA4835808, study PRJEB28245) | human gut metagenome | biome: gut microbiome; material: fecal sample | place: Denmark | collected 2008
TTGATGAGGACGCTTACTACGAAGCCATGGTCATGTGAGGTGAGACAGATGGAGAATGAAGTCAGAGTGAAGACCGTGCCCAGGAGCAAGCGCGTGGCTTTCACCGGGTACCGGCCACAGAAGATGCCATTCGGGTTTGATGAGCAGGATGAGCGGTGCGTTGATTTTAAGAAGCGCCTGCGCGACACGATAGAAAGCTTCATCTGGCAGGGATACCAGCATTTCATTTCCGGCGGTGCGCTCGGGATGGATATGTACGCGGCAGAGGCAGTGTTGGAACTGAAAAAGCAGTATCCGAAAATCATGCTGGAAATGGTATCGCCGTTTGACGGGCAGGCTGCGAAATGGGCTCCGGAGTACCAGCAGCGACATGACGCCCTGTTTGACAAGGCGGATATCGTCACAGCCACGGGGCACCAGTACACCAAGTCATGTATGTTTGCTCGGAACAGATACCTCGTGGATAATGCAGATATGCTGCTGGCGGCATACGACGGGCAGCCTGGCGGGACGGAGATGACGATACGGTATGCCAAGCAAATGGGCATTCAGGTGTGTTGCATCCCACCATGCCGTGCGCAAAAGGCACAGTGATAAAAAGGCGATTCCGGCTACCACGACGGCAGCCGGAATCTTTATGTCGGTTAGAAGCAATCAGGGAATTCGCTGGCGAGCTTTTCTTGCGCTCGCTTCAGCCGAGAAAGAAATGTGGTGCGCTTAATCTTAAGGGCGTCGCTGATGGCTTCATCCGTCCAGCCCTTCTGACGGAGCCTGCCGATCTCCCTGGCTTCCGGCATCAGCTCATCCAGACGAGCGAGAAGCTGACGCAGTTCTTCCGTGTCGCACATGGCGCTGACGAACAAGGAATTGGGGGCAATCAGGGTATCGCCAAGGGTAACCTCATCGCCATCCTCGTTCGTTACGGGAGCATCCAGGGAGATGATGTCGCCGGAAGCACGATACTCGCAGTCCTGGCACATGCCGTCGCACAGCCACCATTTGCTGCGGGGGCACATGCAGCGTCCGTGGTATTGTTCGCGCTTACGGATGCGCGTGCGCCAGCGGTCATACTCCTCGAACTGCTCAAGGGTGACCTCGAACCAAGTCCGGGTCTGTTTGTCGTAGATTTGGTTCTGTCTGCTCGGGTTGTCATGGGTTGTCATGATGAAAGCCCTCCTTCGGCTTTTGCCGAAATGGAGAGCTCCATTGACATGCGCACTTAGACCACACGGTTGCGATGGCAGGCCGAAGGATTACTCCATTTCGGCTGCACATCGCATCCGGTGGTCAGTGCAGATAGATTTGTGATGAAGTCACACGGGACCGGAATACCCTGCGCAGTTGGCTCCCGTGTGCAACTCCACTATACGCGTCACTTTGCGATTCTCAAAAACTCAGCAAGTCGCGCTATATCAAGCGTTTTCTGGGTTATAACCACCTGATGAATGCTATTTGGAGCGTAAAACGCAGGAATCTACGTCCAAAAACGAAAAAAGCCCGACTCGGCGAGTCGGAATAATTTAAAACCGCTCATCCGAATATGGATGCGCGGTCGGTTTCTGAAGTTTTAGAGCCTTTGTTGTGTCCCGAGTGGCTTGAACTGATACGATTCAAGGAATGCATTTGCCTGGTCGATAGAGCCGCCAGAGAAACCAGTTATACAGAATTTCAACGCCTGATGCTCATCGGATTCATCAAAGGCATGACCAGCAAGTCTCATTAACGTTTCGACTGTCCCGATATCCAAATCCAACCCTCGGCCTATCGCAATGATGGTTCTCATGCTTGGACTGGTGCCGATATTCTTTTCGGCTTTGCGATACACTTCTTCACCGAGGCCAGTCAGGCTACAGAAATGAGACTTGCTCATGTTGCGCGATTGCAGGATTTCATAGATGGCTTCCCAGCAAGACTTATTGATGCCTGTGATCTTTCGAGCAGCATTCTGACGTTCGAATTCAGCCCTTTTTTTCCCGAGTTCCTCGGACAAGCCGACAACAGCCGCGTTTTGCTGTGTTTCGAATTTCGAGACTCTTTGATCAGCATTGTCCCGGTGGAATATCACGAACGGAAGGCGCTTCTCTGTTGGCGAGGGCCGTATCGTCTGCCAGGTAAACTGCAGAGTGCATTCTGACAGATGAGACCAAGCATAATCTGTAAGGGAATACACGCCATCTTCGTAGCTAACAAATTGCTCGTCGTTGATGACGAAGTACCCATCAACATAACGGAATAGACCTGAGTCTACCAAACCCCGGAAGTCGGCGTCAGTGCAATACGCATAGAAAGCATCGCTCTGACTGACATAGTTGTGGAATGGCGCATCGGATGCACTTTCGTATACGCTGGCAGCTTCCTTATATCCGGCTTCCAACATCCGGATAAGGGCGGATTGACGGGATACCCCATAGAACTTGGCCAGCTCATCGGCTATGGCGGTTAGTACAACCAGTTTAAGGGGTGTGCTCTCATAACCGTACTGCTTATACAGTTCGTCAACTTTCATTCTGAAGGTTTTGAGCGGCATCAGAATTCTTGGAGCCACGCTGTTGGCTTGCCACTCCATGCGCTGTTCATCCGTCCAATCGGCATCCTTCCCAGGGTAGATGATATTGGAAGGGCAGCGGCAAGCGACGTAGTCTTTTCCATATAGGATGTACCGGATGGCAGCATACATCCGATGCTTATGCCAGTGGTACACCTCATGCGCAATGGTATTGTTTACGCAGCCCAGATTGCGCTCCCAATACGTGTATGCATCTATCAGAATCGTTCCGCGACGAACGTCAACTTCCTGGGTCGTGCATTGGAATAGGTCATATACCTGGGCTTTTCCAGGCGTGAAATAAATCTCACCAAACACACTAAAGTCATCCGTGATACGGTGCCCTTCAATAACATCAAGCCCCATGCCTTCGGCTATCTCTCTGATGGGCACCGGCATAGGTGTTTCCAGAGCCTGGGGACAGAACTTTTCGAGGAATGCCGTGGCCTCCGCCTCTAAATCTCTTTTGTGGAGAATCGGAACGATATTCTTAGAGACGGCTTGACCTGTGGCTTCTCGTTTCATACCGGGGGTGTATTGCTGGATGCTTGTGATCTCCAGAGATTTCAGACCGTCTGTTATAACAGCCGCACATGAAACCAGAAACCACTGGTGGAGTTCACAAGAAACCGGCCCACGATAGCTTTCTTCCTCCAGATTCAAGGTGCAACTGACAACGGCATCAAAAAGCAGAGAGTCCTCATCGACTCTCACATTTTTCGTAAACTCCAAAAGCATATCTTCTATGCAAGCTGAGTCTGGGTATTTTACACGGGAGTATGTCAAATCCAGAAGCGAAAGGTGCTGGACAATGTATTCTGATAATGACGCCCATATGGGCTGATAGCAGATTTCATATATGAACCGTTCAATTTCGTCTCGATAGGTGCCCAACCTTCTGCCCTCCTCTCGTCGAAGTAATCAACGTTCAAGATTATAGCACGATGCCGGAGAAATTTCAATCTTGATGAAAGTAAATTCTCCTGTTCATGAAGATTTACCTTGTGATTTGTTTCCGGATATGCTATAATTGTTTCGTAGTCTCAATTTGATGTCACGTTCAGCGTACTGGAGGTAACAAGATGGAAGTCAGTTACAAAAAACTGTGGAAGATCCTGATTGACAAAGACATGAAGAAAAAGGATCTTCAGGCAGCGGCTGACATTAGTTGGGCGTCCGTAACGAAGCTCTCAAAAGGCGAAACGGTCAGCCTGGAAGTGTTGATGAAGATTTGCAAAGTCCTCGGCTGCGATATTGGCGATATCATGGAGTTAATACCAGAAGAGGCGGATGAGGCGACTAAGTAGTGGGGTGGCATTGAATGGCAAACAGTAACAACGACGAGATCATCAGCTCGGTCAGCCCTCACACGATTAAGAAGTTTGAACTGATTGAGGCGTATGTCGTCGCATGGGCACATAAACTGTTGGAGTATGGCAGACGCAGCGGAAACTGCAATGGCATCGTTTTTATCGACTGTATGTGCAACAGCGGCGTATACAGGGATGAAGAGACGGGAGAAATTGTTGAAGGGACACCCATAAGGGTGGCTCGTGTTCTTGCTGATGTTATGCGGGAACAAAACTATCAGGCGCAGCAGGCATGGCTATATTTCAATGATCTTTCACAAGCCAAGATCACTGAATTAAGAAAGCATCTCCCTGATGATACTCGCAATTTCCATATCTATCCTTCAGTTGGCGATGGTAATGATCTTTTGAAGAGGATTGGAAGTAAGCTGACGCCTCAAACCAAAGTTCACTACCTGCTGGTATATGATCCGTTCCAGGCCACGATTGACTGGGTTGCTTTGCTGCCATTCATTCGAAACTGGGGTGAAATCATATTAAATCACATGGTCTCGGATTCAATTCGTGCAGTATCGCAGGCAAAAAGGCCAGCAACCATCTCGAAGTATGAATCGACATATCTTGCAAAAATTGAAGACCTGATTGATTTCGGGAGTGACCGAGACGCCTTTGAGCAGAGAATAAGAGATATCATCACAGTTCTAAATGGCGAGAATCATAAGCGTTACTATATTGCGTCATATCCCTTTTTCAACAGCAGGAACTCGGTTGTGTATAATCTCCTTCACTGCACGAGCAACATCGAAGGATTTAAGCTCTATAAAAGCACGGCTTGGGCCACTTTCGGTGATAGGTCATCCGGGAAGAAGCCAACAAAGATTGATCCAAATCAGCTGACCTTCGATTTTACTGCCGGGACCAGTGAACCAGTTATGACAACGACTACTGATGAGAGCTGCTACTACGTCCAGGATATCGTGAAATTCATAATAGCAACTTTCAATGGCAAGATGGATGTACCACTAACCGACATCTGGGCAGCTTTAGACGAGCATCCGGTATTTCCATCTGACCTTTACAAAACCAGAATCAAAGAGCTTCTTAAGGAGCAAGGCTATAAAGTACACCGGAGCTCTATCGATTTTGTTGTTTAGGCAGGAGTGAACAGGATGGCAAAGGTAAAGGGATACATCCGAAGGAAATCGATGCTCTATGTGACGGGCGTCGAATACGGGGATTACACCATGAACCACGTCCTGGGATGTGCGCATGGATGTAAATACCCTTGCTATGCTTTTATGATGAAAAAGCGCTTTGGAAAAGTATCCTCTTACGAAGAATGGCGGGAGCCGTATCTGGTTGAGAACACTCTGGAGTTGTTGGATGTCGAGATACCGAAACTGAAGGATAGAATTACTTCCGTACAGCTCTGCTTCTCAACGGACCCATTCATGTATGGTTATGATGAGGTCTGTGAGATGAGTATGAATGCGATACGGAAGCTAAACGAGCATGGCATCAAATGCACCGTGCTGACAAAAGGGTTGTTGCCCATAGAACTGGCTGAGCTCTCACCGGAAAACGAGTATGGGATAACACTTATCTCGCTGACAGAAGCTTTCCGAAAACGGATGGAGCCTCATGCTGCGCCGTATAAAGAGCGGTTGGCAGCTCTCCGCGCTCTTCATGACCGAGGCTGCAGAACATGGGTCAGCATTGAGCCTTATCCGACACCCAACCTCGTGCGCCAGAACCTGGACAAGTTGTTGGAGGCAGTTTCTTTCGTGGATCGGATTATCTTCGGCAGGACGAACTATAGCAGAGAGGTTAGCTCCTTCCCGGAGCATAAGGATTTCTACAACCGCTGTGCGAGGCGCGTGATTGAATTCTGTGATGAGCACGGAATCGCCTATCACATTAAGGACGGAACTCTGACTGAATTGGATGATGACTGAGAATTCCCTCGAAGGAGGATAAGGATAGATGCTTGAGAAAGACAAAATCGCTCTGCGTGACGCCAGCCCATATAATGCGGCCATCACGCGGGAACAGTTCCTGTTTTATGAAGTAAGGACCACGGCAAAGCTGGTCTGTGAAGGGCTGAACAACGATGAGGTCGTGGACCGCATCGTAAAAGAAAACCTGTTTCAGTACCCGACAGAAAAGTCCGTGAAGAAGATGGCCCTTGCCTGCCTCCGGAGGCTCGAAGCCCTCGAAGATCAGACGCTGGTGGAGGCTATCGCCGATCAGCCCAGCGACATATCCAGACAAATCTGCCTTTACGCCATGATGCGTCAGTATCGCCTTGTCCAGGACTTTATGCTGACCGTCATCGGCGAGAAGTACAGAAAATTGGACAGCTCGTTTGGTAAGATAGACTTGAACGTATTTTTCCAGCGGCTGCAGGAGCAGGATGACTGGGTGGCCACATGGAGCGACAGCACCATCACAAAGCTCAAACAGGTGCTGCAGAAGCTGCTGGTGGACAACGAGTATCTGGACAGCGCCGATTCCACCCGCCTCAATCCCGTGCTCATCAGCCCGCTGCTTGAGAATGCGATCCGCGCAGATGGCCAGGAATATCTGCTCCCCGCGTTCAATTGTTTATCGTAAGGAGAACCGTCGCAAATGAGTGAACTGATGCAAAGGCTGGATAATCTCCGGGCGCTGATACAAACGCCCGAGTTTCTGGAAGGGAAAGGCCTCAGCAATGAGGTCAACATCCGTATCTTCTGCTATGACCCAAAGCAGGAAATGGCGGTGCGCTATTTCACCGAAACACTGGTTACGGACCAGAGCCTGAACTGTCACGTGATCGAGTATAACCTGTACCGCGTATTCCTCTCCATTTGCGACGATAAGCGGATCACCGATCGGGTCGCCCAGCAGGAGGAGAAAAAGGGAAAGCAGTTCGTGCTGGATCAGATGAAGCGCATGGCCAACAACACTGCCTTCGTGAACAAGATGCAGTATGAGCCGCACAACAAGGGCGATGTGCTGCTGATCACCGGTGTTGGCGAAGCATTCCCCTTTATCCGGGTACATGCCCTGCTGGATGCGATGCAGCCGTATTTCTCCGATGTGCCTGTGCTGGTCATGTACCCCGGCACCTATGACGGCCACTACGTCAAACTGTTTGACAAGCTCACGCCCAATCCTTATTACCGGGCGTTCAATGTGATTTGAGGAGGAGACACCGCATGAGAATACAGGACATGTTCGCAAAAGGCATTGATCGCCCGATTAACGGTGTCGTCAAGGTCAACCAGGACGAGCTGGATATCCTGGTGCAGGAACTGGATGAGTATGTCATCACCCGGGAGCTGAAGAAGCACATCATCACCTTCTTCAACAACTACCTGGAGTCTTTCAACGCTCCGACCGCAGATATCGGCGTGTGGATTTCCGGCTTCTTCGGCAGTGGTAAATCCCACTTTCTGAAGATGCTGTCCTACCTGCTGCAGAACCGTGAGGTGAACGGCGTCCGCACCGTTGAGCGCTTCCGTCACAAGCCCGAGCTGGCGGATGACCCTGCGACCTTTATGCTGATCGACCGTGCGACCCGCTCCGGCCACACGGATACGATCCTGTTCAACATCGACATCGAGGGCTCCATCAACAAGGACAAGACCGCAGTGCTGCGCGTCTTCGCCAAGATGTTCTATACCTATCTGGGCTACTACGGCGAAAACCTGAAGGTAGCCAAGCTGGAGCAGTTCATCGACCGCAAGGGCAAGACCGCTGAGTTCCGCCGCGTGTTTGAGGAGAAGAACGGCGCACCCTGGGTGGAGTCCCGCGACGCCTACGCCTTCTTTGAGGACGACATCGTTGCCACTCTCATGGAAGTGCTGGGCATGAGCGAACAGGCCGCCACCAACTGGTTCAATGGCGCAGAGACCGTGGAAACCTCCATCGCGCAGCTGGTGTCGGAGATCAAGGAGTATGTGGACAGCAAACCCGACGACTTCCGCCTGCTGTTTATGATCGACGAGGTCGGCCAGTACGTCGGCGGCGATACCGATCTGCTGATCAACCTGCAGTCGCTGGTGGAAGACATCGGCAGCAAGTGCGGTGGCAAGGTCTGGGTAGTCTGCACAGGTCAGGAAGCCGTGGATGAAATCATCAAGACCCGCGAGAACGAATTCTCCCGCATACAGGCGCGTTTCAAGACCCGCCTCTCTCTGTCCTCCTCCTCTGCGGATGAGGTTATCCAGAAGCGCATTCTGCTGAAAAAGGACGATGTGGAGCCGCAGCTGGAGCAGGTCTATAACGCCAACGATTCTGTGCTCAGGAACCTGTTCTCCTTCACCGATGCCGTGCTGGACATCAAGGGCTTCAGCGGCCCCGGGGAATTTGCCCGCAATTTCCCCTTTGTGCCGTATCAGTTTATCCTCATGCAGAAGGTTTTTGCCGAGATCCGCAAGCACGGTAATTCCGGCAAGCACCTCTCCGGCGGCGAGCGCTCCATGCTCTCTGGCTTCCAGGAGGCAGCGCAGAAAATCGAGGACAAGGACGAGTACGCTCTGGCCCCGTTCTATCTGTTCTATGATACCGTGCACACCTTCCTGGACAGCTCCATCCGCCGCGTGATCGAGCGCTGCCAGCGCGCCGCCGATGACGGCAATGGCATCGAGCCGCAGGATGTGAACGTACTGAAGCTTCTTTACCTGGTGCGCTACGTGGATGACGTAAAGGCCAATCTGGACAACATCGTCATCCTGATGGCAGATGACATCCGTCTGGACAAAATCACCATGCGGGAGCAGGTGCGCGGTTCTCTTGACCGGCTGCTCAGCCAGAACTACATTGGCCGCACCGGCGATACCTATAACTTCCTGACAGACGAGGAACAGGATATCCAGCGGGAGATCAAAAACACCGCTGTACCGAACTCTGATATCATCCGCAGCATCTCCCAGATGGTGTTCGCGGACATCTATACCGCAAAGAAATACCGCTATTCCGGCCGGTATGACTTCACCTTTGATCAGATGGTGGATGGTCAGCCCAACGGTGTGCTGACCGGTGGCATGTTGCTTCGTGTGCTGACAGCGGCCTCTGATCCCGTGGAGAAAACCGAGATGCGGCTGGTGACCGAGTCTAAGGGACAGGCCATCATTGTCCTGGCGGACAACCCCTACTACGAATCACTGGAAAGCGCGATGAAGATCCGCAAATACGTGAAGGGCCGCAACGTCAGTCAGCTGCCCAAATCCGTGCAGGACATCATCCGCGATCAGCAGGATGAGGCCGCGAATTATGAGATGCGCGCAGCCGCCTTCCTGGCGGAGGCCATCGCCACAGGCCGATTCTATGTGGATGGTGAGTCCATCGACATCCGCCCCGGCAACGTGTCCGTTTCCGAGACCGACACAGAAAAGCGTGACCTGAAGGTCAAGCAGGCCCGCGCCCGCAGCGTCATCGACCAGGCGCTGGAATATCTGGTTTCCCATGTCTACAGCGACCTGGGACTGATCACGAAGTTCGCGGAGACCGATGACGATGTTCTTGCCATCCTGCGCGGCACGGAGATCGCTATCGAAGGCACTGAGCCCAACCGGGATGCTGCCGCCAAGGTGGAGGAATTCCTGGAAGTACAGCACAACATGAACCGCAACACCACCATGGACGACGTGCAGAAGCGCTACCAGGCCAAGCCTTATGGCTGGCGCGAGATCGATATCGCTGCTGTGGTGGCCATGTTGATCCAGCAGCAGAAGGTGACCATCAAATACGGCGGCGTGACCATTCAGCCGGACAATCCGAAGCTGACGGACATGCTGCGCAAAAGGACTGAGATCGGCAAGACGACCATCTCCAAGCGCCAGACACCCCGAGTTCAGGACATCCGCGAGGTGCGCGAGTTCCTGCGGGACTTCTTCCCAGAGAAGATGAATGTGCCGGAGGATGAGGACGGTCTGATTCGCTATATCGTGGAGGCCTTCACCGGCGAGCTGCAGCACTATACCGACCTGCTGGCCAAGTATCAGGGCCACAAATATCCGGATCAGACCAAGGTGGACAAGGCCATCGCACTGGTGAAGGACGTGCTGTCCCAACAAAACGACAACATCGCGCTGATTCGCCGCGTCATTGAGCGCGAAGACGACCTTTACACCATGCACGAGTCGATGCAGGAAGTGGAGGAATTCTTCAAGTCCCGCGTCGCGCTGTTCGATTCCGCCGTGCGTTTTGAGCAGAGCCTTCGCCATGACCTGGACTATATCGCCAAGGATACGGAGGCCAACGCTGCTCTCAATCGTATCCGACTGATCACCATGGTGCAGTCCGGAGCCAAATTTGATTACAGCCGTCTGCCGGAACTGAATGAGCTGATGGCCAAGGTGAAGGCCAGCCATGACGCTATGCTGGATGCGAAGCGCGAGGAGCTGCTGGAGATCGTCCGGCAGTGCATGGCGGACATCCATCAGGCCGCTGGCGACGACATGAATGCTCGTAGCGTCTCTGCCACGGCGGACACCTTCTTCGACCAGAAGAAACAGCAGATCGCCACAACGACTGAGCTGGCGCTGCTGGACGGCCTGATCCCGCCCTTGTGGCAGTACAAGGACACCACACTGGATAAGATTGAGGCCATCGTAAATCCGCCTAAGCCTGACCCGAAGCCCGATCCCAAGCCGGGTCCGGGACCCCTGCCACCGAAAAAGGTATACAAGACCATCCATCGTCAGGCCATGTTCCCGGCAAAGACGCTGACCACTGAAGAAGAAATTGACGCTTATGTGGAGAAGATTCGTGCCAACATGAAGCAGCTGCTCCACGGCTGCGATGGCATTAAGCTGAGCTGAGAGGTGCACTTATGGATAAGAACGCAATCAAGAAATACGCGGTGTGGGCACGGCGAGAGTTGATCGACCGAGTCACCAAGCGCGCCGCTGTGTATGGCATCACCGAAAAGGATATGGGCGATCCTAATGCGGACAGCGTGAATGGTCATCTGCTGCCCGCCGCAGAAAAGCGGCAGCGGCAGGCCTTGATTCGTCATATCCAGGAGAAGGAATACCAGCAGGTCATGGAAGAAGTGGCCTACACTTGGTTTAACCGCTTCGCCGCCCTGCGGTTCATGGAGGTCAACGGCTACCTGCCCACCCACATTCGGGTCTTCACCGATGACGAAGGTCGGTTCAAGCCGCAGATCCTGGCTGAGGCGATTCACCTGGAGCTGGACGGCCTGAATATGGAGAGGGTCTATCAGCTGAAAGACGCCAACCAGGAAGAGGAACTGTTCAAGTATCTGCTGATCGTGCAGTGCAATGCCCTGAACAGCATCCTGCCCGGTATGTTCCAGAAGATCGAAGACTACACCGAGCTGCTGCTGCCGGACTACCTTCTTCGTGAAGGAAGCGTCATTGAGCAGATGATCACAATGATCCCGGAGGATGACTGGAAGGATCAGGTGCAGATCATTGGATGGCTGTACCAGTACTACAACACGGAGCCGAAGGATAAAGTTTTCGCTGATTTGAAACGTAATATCAAGATCAGCAAGGTGAGCATTCCCGCCGCCACGCAGCTATTCACCCCGGACTGGATCGTCCATTACATGGTGGAAAACAGTCTGGGCCGCCTCTGGGTGGAAGGACATCCGTCTGCTCGGGAGAAGTACCTGCCCGCGCACAATGCGGACGGGTCTGTCTGCGTGGAAGAGGGCAAGTGGAACTACTATCTGGAAGAAGCTGAGCAGGAGCCAGAAGTGCAGGCACAGCTGGCGGAAATTCGCAAACAGTATGCTGTCCTGAAACCGGAAGAAATCCTCGCCATCGATCCCTGTGCCGGTTCCGGACATATTCTCTGCGTGCTGTTTGACGTGCTGGTCAACATCTATGAGGACTATGGTTATACCGCCCGCGAGGCTGCGGTCAGCATCGTGCAGAACAACCTGTGGGGCCTGGATATTGACGACCGTGCAGCGCAGCTGGCGTATTTCGCGGTTATGATGAAGGCGCGGCAATATGACCGCCGTTTCTTTACCAAGGAAGTTCAGCCTCATGTCTATGCCATTCAGGAGAGCAACGGCATCAACCGGGGACACCTGAATTATCTTGGACGCGGCTTGAGTGACATTGAGCAGAATAATGCAATCAATCAGATGAATGCTCTGCTGGACGAGTTCATTGATGCCAAGGAATACGGTTCCATCCTGCAACCCAGGGAATACGACTGGGCACTGTTGTCGCGCTTTGTGGAGGATACCACGCCTTCTCAGCAGATTTCACTTAACGAGGCTGGGATAGATACCACACAGGCTCAGCTACGGTTGATAATTGCACAGGGGCAGACGTTGGCGCAGAAGTATCATGTAGCGGTAACTAACCCACCCTATATGGGCAATGGCGGCATGAATCCACTTTTATCAGAGTTTGTTGGTAACGAATATCCAGATGGCAAAGCAGATCTTTTTGCAGTCTTTATCCAACGATGCAAAAAATTTCTAACCTCAATTGGTTTTACTGGACTTATGACATCTTACACATGGATGTTTTTATCCGGCTATGAAAATCTACGTAAAGATATGCTATTCAATTCATCTTTGATCTCGTTGATTCAACCTGAGTATCATTCGTTTTTTGAAGAAGCATATGTCCCCATTTGTACATTTGTGCTATGTAAAGATAAGAGTAGAAGGACTGGTTCATATATTCGTCTTGAGCAGTTCTATGGGGCTTCTATTCAATCCACTAAGGCATTAGAAGCTATACATGACGAAAACTGCAAGTATCGATATTCATTCAACGCAGATAATCTAACGGTTATACCTGGGTCACCCCTTGTTTATTGGGCAAACAAAGTCATGTTTGAACAATACAAGCACTATCCGATGATGCAAAAAGTATGCCCCCCTAAGCCAGGTTTAAGTACAGGTGAAAATGAACGGTTTTTAAGGTATTGGTTTGAAGTCGACTTTATCAGAATTTCATTTTCTGGACTTAACGAAAAAAAGTGGTATCCAATAAATAAAGGCGGAGAGTACAGAAGATGGTACGGGAATCATGATTACATAATTAACTGGGAAAACGATGGATATGAAATTAAGAATTTTAAAAATGAGAAAGGAAAATTAAAATCACGTCCTCAGAATCTCCAGTATAACTTTCAAACGACAATCAGTTGGTCTTTAATAACAACCGGTGCATTTAATGTGCGGTTTTATCCACAATATTTTATGCAAAATGCAGCAGGTGTTTGCTGCTACCCGAAACCAAGCCTTCAGAAATACATACTTGGGTTACTCAACACAAAACCTGCCCAGGTGTATGCCTCCATGTTAAGTCCTACACTAAATACAAATGCTGGAGATATAGCAAGAATACCTATAATTGTTGATGAAAGTAGAATGTCTATAATTGACGCCTTGGTCGATGAGTGCATTGTGCTTTGCCAGAAAGAATGGGATTCCTTTGAATCTTCATGGAGTTTTCAACGTCACCCTCTCGTCATCCCTGCCATAGACCAGCAATACATGCGCTTAGCTGATTGTTGGCGCGACTGGGAACGAACCTGTGGTGAGCGCTTTACCCGGCTGAAAGCAAACGAAGAAGAGCTTAACCGCATCTTTATCGACATCTACGGCTTGCAGGACGAACTGACACCAGACGTGGATGACAAAGACGTGACTGTGCGCCGTGCCGACCTGGGCCGTGATATCCGCAGCCTGATTTCCTATGCCGTGGGATGTATGCTGGGCCGCTATTCACTGAATAGGCCAGGTCTGGCCTTCGCGGGCGGCAACTGGCAGGAGTGGCTGGCACAGTTGGATACCACGACTTATGTCCCGGACAAAGATGGCATCCTGCCCATCACCGATGATGAGTACTTCTATGATGACATCGTGACCATGTTCGTAGACTGGGTAAAGACAGTTTATGGTTCGGGCACGCTGGAAGAAAACCTGACCTTTATCGCCAACGCGCTGGGCGGCAAGGGATCACCCCGGGAGGTCATCCGGGAGTACTTCCTGAACGACTTCTACAAGGATCACCTGAAGATCTACCAGAAGCGGCCCATCTACTGGCTGTTTGACAGCGGTAAGAAGAACGGCTTCAAGGCACTGGTGTACATGCACCGCTGGCAGCCGGACACCATCGCCCGTGTCCGCACGGACTATGTGCACGAAATGCAGAGCCGTTACCGCACAGCCATCGCGGACGTGGAACAGCGTATCAACGGAGCCTCCACCTCTGAGCGTGTCAAGCTGACCAAGCGCCTGACTGCCCTTCAGGCACAGGCGGAAGAGTTGCGGAAGTACGAGGAGAAAGTACACCACTTGGCCGACCAGATGATCGGTATCGATTTGGATGATGGCGTGAAGGTCAATTATGCTAAGTTTGCTGACGTGCTGGCACCGATAAAGTAATCGAAAGGATGATGACGGATGGCATACGTTCAAGTGCTTTTTGATGTCCCTCCGGAGATCATGGAAGGCCTGAACTCTGGAATCTATAAACTCTTCGGCGGTGTTGTACGCAATGCCAAGGGTGAGATTGTTTACCATCTGAAGGATGCCCTTGAGGTTGGTGAACAGAGTAAAAAGGCAGTCCGTCAGGTGGCGCAGGCAGCCGTGCAAGAGCCCAAAGCGCCGGGATTGTTAGCAAAGGCTGGTGCCTTTGCCGCTAAGCATAAGGTCGGTGTTGGCATTGGTATTGGGCTGGTTGTAGTTGCGGCTGGATATGGAATATACAAACTGGTGACGTCCAAGAAGGATGATATCGACCGGCAAGAAGCACCGGCAGAAGTTCATCGATTCAATAATGCGCTCAATGAGTATCTGCAGGCAATTCGGCAGGGACAGCTCACCCCTGATAAGGTATCGGAGCTGTCTGAGGCGCTTGAACAGCTCAAGAAGATGGACGATGCTGGCTCTATCAAGATTGAGTTGACGGTCGATCAGATTGATGCAATGGTTGAGCTCATTACATCCTTCACTCAGAAATTTGCGGAGGCAAACAATTACCCGCTCAATGAAATGGATATTATGCCGAATGCGAATGTGCGAGGGAAACTCAAACTGCTACAGAAGAATCTCGCCATACAGCAGGAAATCATGCGAGCAGCATAAATACACGCATCATGAGGTTTGAACATGGACGCTGACAAGATAATTCAAGACCTGAACCGCAAGTTCGCGGCACCCTTGCCGGAATTCTATAAACGAAGGATCGTCGTCTGGTATGACGAGGACCGGGAGTTCGAGGATCAGATCGATTCCCTGACCATTATCGGCGCGAAGATCCTGAAGCTGACCGGCTCCAACAACTTCTATGCTAAGAAGCTGCTGGCGGTGGACGACCCCACAAGCAGCTACCTGGTCTATTGCCCTCTCAGCTATGAGAATGAAGAGGATGACTGGCTGCTGGATGTGGAGCTGTATGGCGAGGAGTTCCGGGCGGATCAGATCTCCATGTGGATGGACGAGATGCAGATCCCGGAGACGCCTGCCCTGCGGAAGGCTTTCAAGATGTACCGAAAGTTCTTCAAAGCCCAGGGCCGTCGAAACAAGGTGGTGGCACAGGGTTCGACACCCACCAAGCCTGCCCAGCTGCAGATGGCCATCATGGCCGCGCTGGCGAATATCAAGGAGCCGAAGCCTGCGCAGATCATGAAAGCTGTGCTGCAGGCTGGACTTGATATGGAGAAAAACGCCATCTGGCAGGAATTTGTCAACTACGATATCGCCGAAGCCTTCTGGGTGATGGTCGGTCAGGGCACCGGCTATAAGGACCCGGACGCCGACCTGCGGCATCTCGCGGCGCATCTGCTGTTGACCGCAGCCACTCGCACCCTGCGCCAGGATGCCTTCTCAGGGCTGGAATCGCTGATATCCACACCGCATCAGGCTTACTGCTTCGACTTTGTCTCCGATTGGATCCACTCAGAGGACAGCAAGGACATCTATGCCATCGCGGAATATGTGGAGTCCGAACTGAAGCTGCCTCAGCGGTTCATGAAGCTGCAAGTGCTGGACTTGATCGAGACGGAGATGTTCCCTTGTGTCAACGAGGTGATCCTGGTCAAGCTGATGACGGACATCGGCAACCATTCCATCGACGTGGATCTGATCACCAAAACCGTGGAAAAGCGCCGTACCTGCGTCTGGTACGACGGCGTCAAGAATTACTATGAGGGTATCCTGCAGGTGGCCATGATGAAAGCGTTCTTCAAGGAACACGCCTCAGGTTTCCACACCGTGGAGCCGCACAAGGTCTGGCAGGAATATACCAAGGAATACTACCGCATGGATACCTATTACCGTCAGTTCCACATGCGGTACGCCGAGAGCCTCAAGAGCTATCATGAAGAACTGACCGACCGCTTCAGCCTGGTCAAGGATCAGGTGGAGGGCCTGTACATCAACTGGTTCCTGGGCCAGCTGGGCACCAACTGGTCGGATGCCTGCGCAGCCAACCTGCGCGACCATGGCCGAATTCTGGAAGTGCCCCAACAGGTGGACTTTTACCGCTCGAAGGTGGCGTCCTCCGACGCGAAGGTATACGTCATTATCTCCGATGCCATGCGCTATGAGGTGGCGGCTTCCCTGACAGAGCAACTCCAGCGTGAGACCCAGGCCAAGGTCAACCTGACCGGTGTGCAGGGCATTTTCCCCACAGTCACCAAGTTTGGCATGGCGGCGCTGCTGCCCCACAAGAAACTGTCCGTGGAGCTGAAAACCGGCAAGACGGAGCGACTGGCGGTGCTGGCGGACGGCCAGTCCACCGAGGCCAGCAACCGGGACAAGCTGCTCAAGGGCGCGGACATCCACAGCGTAGCCCTGCAGTATAAGAACATCATCGGCATGAAGCGGGCCGAGCGTCAGGCGCTCATCAAGGGCATGAACGTGGTGTACATCTACCACGATACTATCGACGCCGCCGGTCACGATGAGAAGGATGTGTTCGGAGCCTGCGAGGAGACCATCGAAGAACTGAAGAACATGGTGCGCATCATCGCCAACGAATGGGGCGGCGCGTATATCCTCATCACCTCCGACCACGGCTTCCTATACACCTACAGCCCGCTGACCGAGGATGACAAGGTGGATAAGACCACCGAATCCGAGCAGGACGTGGAGATCGACCGCCGCTATGCCATCATGCAGCGCGGCTCGCAGCCTCAGTACCTGCTGCCTGTGAAGTTCCTGGGCGGGGAAACACCCTATGACGCCTTCGCACCACGGGAGAACATCCGCCTCAAGAAAAAGGGTGGCGGCCTGAACTTCGTGCATGGCGGCATCAGCCTGCAGGAGATGGTTGTTCCGGTCATCGAATACCACTTCCTGCGGAACCAGTCCAGCGAATACCGGAAGAACCGCAGCAAGTACGATACAAAGCCTGTGGAGATCGCGCTGCTCTCCGCCAACCGGAAGATCACCAACATGATCTTCTCCTTGAGCTTCTATCAAAAGGAGCCGGTCAGCTACAACAGGGAGAAGGCCACCTATCAGCTGTACTTTACCGACAGCACTGGCAAGCCGGTCAGCGACACCGCGACCATCATCGCAGACAAGACCAGTGACAACGGGCAGGAGCGCACCTTCCGCTGCAGCTTCAACCTGAAGCAGCTGAAATACAGCAATACGGAGCAGTACTACCTCGTCATCACGGACGAGAACGGCATGATCGTCTCCCGCGAGGAATTCCAGATCGATATCGCGTTCGCGGTGGATGAGTTCGACTTCTTCAGCTAAGGAGATTACGCCATGGAAAACTTGTCAGGGGAAATGATGGATGCCCGTGAAACCATCAAGAGAAAACTACGAGATCATTACGATGGCAGAATTGTACGGAAGGACCTGACCAAGAAGATCAAGGAAGGGGCCAATGTGCCTGTCTATGTCCTTGAGTTCCTGCTGGGTCAATACTGCTCCTCTGATGATGACGCCATCATCGAATCCGGCGTACAGCAGGTCAAGCGCATCCTGGCGGACAACTTTGTGCGCCCGGACGAGGGCCAAAAGATCCTTTCTCAGCTGCGCAAGCGCGGCAGCCACACGGTTATCGATATGATTACCGTGCAACTGGATATCCAGAAGAACCGCTATTTTGCTGAGTTCTCTAATCTGGGTCTGCAGAAGGTGCCGATTGAAGATGAATATCCGGAAAAGTTTGACCGGCTGCTCTGCGGTGGTATCTGGTGCATAGTGCAGCTGGATTATGAGTTTGTCGAGGAAGAGAAGAAGAACGGCTGTCCCATCCAGATCCGGAAATTGACGCCAATCCAAATGCCACACATCGACATTGATGATCTGAAGGCAGGAAGGAAGGCGTTTACGAGAGATGAGTGGATGGACGTTTTGCTGCGCTCCATTGGAATGGAGCCGGATGAGCTGACGATCCGTGAAAAGTGGCTGCTGATTCTGCGCATGGTGCCGCTGGTGGAGAACAACTATAACCTGTGCGAGCTCGGCCCGCGCTCCACCGGCAAGAGCCACCTGTTCAAGGAGATCTCCCCGAACAGCATTCTGGTCTCCGGTGGCCAGACCACGGTGGCCAACCTTTTCTACAACATGGCGCGTAAGCAGGTCGGCCTGGTGGGCCTTTGGGACTGCGTGGCCTTCGACGAGGTGGCAGGCATCCGGTTCAAGGATAAAGACGGCGTGCAGATCATGAAGGACTACATGGCATCCGGTTCCTTCGCCCGCGGCAAGGAAGAAAAAGCTGCCTCCGCATCCATGGTCTTTGTAGGCAACATCAACCAGAGCGTGGACGTGCTGCTGAAAACCAGCAGCCTATTCGACCCCTTCCCGCCGGAGATGGGTACGGACACCGCTTTCCTGGACCGTATCCACTGCTACCTGCCCGGCTGGGAAGTACCCAAATTCCGCCCGGAGCATTTCACCGATGACTACGGTTTCATCACGGACTATCTGGCGGAGTTCATCCGCGAACTGCGCAAGGAGCAGTATGGCGATGCGCTGGACCGTTGGTTCCGCCTGGGCAAGAATCTGAACCAGCGCGACACCATCGCCGTGCGCCGCACTGTGGATGGCCTGCTGAAGCTGATCTACCCTGACGGCGAGTTCAGTAAGGAAGAGCTGGAAGAAGTCCTGCAGATCGCGCTGGAGATGCGCCGCCGTGTAAAGGAGCAACTGAAGAAGCTGGGCGGCATGGAATTCTACGATGTTAACTTCAGCTATATCGACAACGAGACCTTCGAGGAGCACTATGTTTCCGTACCCGAGCAGGGCGGCGGCAAGCTGATTCCTGAGGGCCTGTGCAATCCCGGTCAGGTCTATACCGTCAGTAGGGGCAAGTCCGGTATGATCGGCGTCTTCCGCCTGGAGAGCCAGATGCTCCCCGGTAACGGAAAATTCGAGCGTACCGGTATCGGCACGGACCGCGATGCCCGCGAGAGCAGCAACACGGCATTCAACTTCCTGAAAGCCAACGGCAACCGGATCAGCGGCAGCATCAGCACCACCACAAAGGATTACATCATCAACTATCAGGACTTGCAGGGCATCGGCATGACCGGCAAGTTGGCCCTGCCCAGCCTGATCGCCCTGTGCTCCATTGCGCTGGGCAGACCTACTCTGGGAAGCCTGGCCGTGCTCGGTGAGATCAGCATCAGCGGTACGATGATTAAAGTGGACGAGCTGGCCAATACGCTACAATGCTGCCTGGACAGCGGTGCCAAAAAGGTATTGATCCCATCCGTATCAATGATCGATTTTGCAACGGTCCCTGCGGACCTGATGGGTGCATTCCAGCTGATTCCATACAGCAGCGCAGAGGATGCAGTGTTTAAAGCACTGGGTGTAGAGTGACAGGAGGACAAGAAGATGGCGCAGTTTGACGTGTACAGCACATCGGTCGAAAACATCATCAGTTGGATTAAGTCCGGTGAAGTAGCGATTCCTGAAATCCAGCGACCGTTTGTTTGGGATGCCACCAAGGTGCGCGATCTCATGGACTCGCTTTATAAAGGATTCCCCGTCGGTTATATCATTGTCTGGAAGAATCCTGATGTACGGCTGAAGGACGGAAGCATCTCGACCGGCAAAAAGATTCTGATCGATGGCCAGCAGCGTATAACCGCCATGCAAGCTGCCATTGCCGGGCAAATGGTCACGGATGCCAGCTACAAAAAGAAACCCATCCGGATTGCATTCAATCCGATTGAAGAGGTCTTCGAAGTCTGCAACTCTGCCATCGAAAAGAATTCGAGGTGGATTCCTGACATATCCAGGGTCTTTGACGTCACCTTTAATCCTTGGGCATTTGTTGGCGAATATTGCCAGGCGAACGGGCTCGTCGGACAGGAATCCAGCATCAACAATACCTTGATGAAGCTCACGTCCATCAAGGCGATCAATCTTGGCGTTACTGAAATCTCGCAATCGCTCAGCATTGACGATGTTACGGAGATTTTTATACGCATCAATTCCCAGGGCGTCGTACTCTCCCAGGCAGACTTTGCTATGTCAAAAATCTCGTCGGATGACCGGTATGGCGGCAACGAAACCCGTAAGATGATCGATTACTTCTGCCACTTTATGCAGCGGCCATCTGATTACGAATTATAATCCGCTCGAAAAGTCTACAAGCGGCTACACACGAGAAGCCTGATTTCATGCGGGTTTGCGGCGTTTTCCTCAAAGTCTACGAATAGGTGCGAAAGTCTGGTCTGGTGTTCATAAGCACCAAACAAGCACCAAACGAGCACCGCGCAAAAAGGCCAGAACGGGCCACTTTCTACCCGGTTTGCCTTGCGTGGTTATGTAGAGAAAAGGAGGAAAACATGAACTACTACGTTACTGCCGATCTGGATGCACTGAGACGCGCGAGATGCTCTTCGGGGTATTCTCAGCGAGAGATAGCGGAGCGCATTGGAATGTCAAAGATCCGATACCAGAACTTAGAGAACGGTAAATATCCGCGGACAAAGGTCGAGAGCGCCGAGGCAATCGCTGTTGTACTGCAAACGGATCCCGAGGTGATCTTCCCCATGTTTATGTCGGCGAAGGCTGCACACGACGCAGCGG
>ULWH01022443.1_pt1 | contig 20342 bp, 22 predicted proteins | sample 1960201 | NCBI WGS metagenome assembly ULWH01 (sample SAMEA4835808, study PRJEB28245) | human gut metagenome | biome: gut microbiome; material: fecal sample | place: Denmark | collected 2008
AAGGCACTATGGGAAATATCGGAGGCGCAGTAGGCGGATTCATGATGGGCGGCGCGATGGGCGGCTCTATTGTGGATATTGCAAGGAGTGCCCTTGAGCCCGAAAGGATTCCCAAAACAACGCCGCCTAAAGATGCGGCCGGAACGCACGCTTATCCCGGTCAAGCTCCGAGTCAGGTTAACGTTAACGATTTTTTCAAACCCAAAGATGAAGAAACAGCGCCGGAGACCGGAGAGAACAGATGTCCGAACTGCGGCACAAAGCTGCCCCCGGACGGGAAATTCTGTCTTGAGTGCGGAAAGAGCATTCAGCACGATGACAATATGATTGTTTGCCCAAGCTGCGGAAAGACGGTTCACAAGGGAAAGTTCTGCTCCGCGTGTGGCCATGAGTTCTCGGCAAATACATGCCCCTATTGCGGAACAACATTACCCGAAGGGGCAAAATTCTGTTTCAATTGCGGAAAAAGTCTGTAAGGAGTGAATTAGGAATGAAGAAATCAAATGTCAAAACGAAAAACATTGTCGGAATAGCCTTAATTTATGCAATCCTGCTCGGGTTGTTTAACCTTTTGGTGTTTACAATATTTAAAACGAGGACAAATGTTTTTTGGCTGAGTTACGCTTTTGTGACGCTGGCCTTTGCCGTGCAAATAATCAGTATGTCTCTGGCCTTTAAGACTGCCGACGTTGAAACTGTTTTTTTCGGGATTCCTTTGGCATCGTTCTCAATTTATTATCTGTGTGCGGCTGTTGTCATCGGCGTCGTGTTTATCATTTTCCAGCGAGTGAATTTTATGCTTGCGCTTATAATCCAATTACTCGTGCTGGCTGCGTTTTTGATTATAGCAATTATTTCTCTGATGACGCGAGACACCGTTCAGCAAATCGGAGATAACATTAAGGAAAATGTAAATAATCTCAAGTCGGTTCTTGTTGACATTGAACTGATGCGGGATTCCTGTTCTGATCCCGAGTTGAAAGAAGCGCTTAGGAAGCTCTCTGAAACGGTAAAGTATTCGGATCCGATAACTAATGATTCCGTGGCAAACGTCGAACAACGTATAATACAAAAAGCATCAGAACTTCGCATTAACATAGACGACGGTCAGATTGCCGATGCGAAGCAAACTTGCGGTGAGCTTGAGAGACTGTATGTTGAACGAAACAAGAAACTTGCCATTTCAAAATGATTGTAGTGAGGTGCGGTAAATGGCTGTAAGTTTCGTAGCTCGAAAGTGCACACAATGTGCCGGAAAGCTGCAGTACATAAAAGAAAAGAAAATATGGAAATGCCTCTACTGCGGTGCGGAAATTGAGAAGCAAGAGCAATATGACGGATTATTTACAATCAAGAATGTTGTTAGACAATCGTTGTTAGATACTGCCTACCGGCGGCTCGACAGCGCCTTTAAGAATGCCGCTGAGGTTGAGAGCGCCTATAAGGAGGCGGCAAAGTTTGAGACTCTTCTGGAGTTTGTAAAATCCCTGGATGTCGAGTCTGAGCCTCAAGACAGTGAAAACTACAAGAGTCGCATTGATGCCATTCTCATGAATTTAATCTCGAATTATGATGCGGAGGAACTCGAACTAAAGAAACAACAAGAGTATTATCGCTTGGTTGTTGAGAACAACGGTGTCGTCGAACAAGCCGAAAGTCAGTATCAGGCGATGGAAGAGCTGTCAAACAATCAATTCAATATCGGCAAGCAAATGCTCAAATGGGCTATCTATGATGACAGTGATCAGACCGATATTCAAGTGAGAAAATTTGGCTTTCAAAACACAAAAGCGTGGTTTAAAAAGGCTGTCGATAATTTTGATGCCAAGCTCAAGGAATCCCTGCCCACCCAATATAACCTTCATATTGACACTTGGGAAGGCGCAAGCAACGGCAATGATCAGGCAGAGCAAGTGGAAAGTCTGAAGAATCATTTTGAGAACAATAAATTCCAAAATATGTTTGTCAACACACCCAATATTCTTGCTGCAATTCTATTAATCGTGTCTGCCGGATTAGCTTTTGTTACATTGTATTCGCTTATAGTAACTGCTTTGGCCGTAGGTTTTTTCGTGTTTAGAATAGTGCAGGCGGTCAAAGCCTATCCTCAGCGTGTGCAGGCGGCCGTTGACAACCTAAATGCTTGTATGGGCGAAATCGCTGAATTTAGACGCTGTTTTGATGAAGAGTGCGCAAAGAAGGACGAACTGCTGAGCACAGTGGAATTCCTTTGATAGAAAATCGCTAAAATTAATCCAATAAGATAAAGGAGTAATAACCATGAGTAACGAGCAGAACAAGCAAAACGAGGATATGGAGTTTGAACAGATGATGGAGCAGCGCCTCCACGACAATTTTTCGGAGTTCAACGCAGACAATGTCGAAATCTCCGACGAACGCCTTAAGGAGATGAGCAAATCGCTTCCGAGCTGGAGCCTTGAACCTCCTTATAGTTTCTTGAAATGAGTACAGTATCCGAGCACACGGGAATAAAAGCGCCGTCTACATATCAAGAATGGCTGGCGTGCTTTGACATGATTAAAAACGGGACAGGTGCCGACAACGAGCTTTTCGAGGCGGTTGGTATGGGCACATTTGTTGGCTCTGACCTCACGAAGAACGCTCTGCAAAAACAGATTGTAGAAACCGTAAATGCTTTTTTGGACAAAAGCGCCAAGCGATTTATTCGAAATCTTAACGAAAACATTGCGTTTAACGAGTTGTGCCAGACGGAACTACTGTTCAAACGTTTAAAAAAGGATGTTTCCAAATCGCTGTTTTTTAAAAAGCTGACTTTCCTTCCGGAAAGCTTCCGTTTGGAATTGGAGGAGTCGGTGAAGGAGCAGATGAGTAACTTTTGGGAGGCTACTACAAAGTTTCTGCATAATCAATCTTTGGAATTTTCTAATTCCGATTTGGAGGATCTTCTCTTCTTGGTGAACAGGATAAAACTATTTTAAGAATACAGGTGGCAGAATGGGCAATTATAGGTCAACAAAAGCGGAAATCAATAACTATATTTGTGCGAGGACTCCGCTCATTATCGTTGATTCTTCTGAGAGAGAAAGAGTTGAGCGAATGTTGAAGGAGATCGCAAGAGAGTTAAACATTAGTATAAATTACTATACCGACGCCAAACAAGTGTGCGCTCTCAACGGCGACGCGACAAAAGATGTAGATAGCGATCCGCTGCAATACATATCATCGTCATTCAAAAAGAACAGAAACTCCACTTTTGCCTTTGGTGATATAAAACGGATTGGCGAAGATAACATTTACAGTCGTGAAATTCTCAACATCTTATATTTGGCGAAAGAAACAAATTGCACGCTCATTCTTATCACGGCGGATCCGGTATGGTCGCGGCTTTCTCAGTTTGGAATGTTGACCACATTGGACTATCCGGACATGGAGGAGAGAATTTATCAGATCGAATCCTTTATCCGTCAATTCAGAGGTAGGTATCCCATAGAGTGGAACGAAGAAGATATTAGGATGGCAGCAACTTTGCTCAGGGGGTTTTCGGAAATCCAAATCGAAAATATCTTATCCACTACTCTCGTAAGCAAGAAAAGACTCGGCCGCGAAAACTTATATGAGTTGACCAGCCAAAAGAGCAGACTGTATTCCGCAGTATCGAGCATCCAAACGGTCAAGGTGGACCGCAATCTTACCGTTTCGGGATTAGATGCGTTGAAAGAATGGCTCGACGCAAAAAAGAGTATATTTTTTGCATCAGATGAGGACTTACAACAAAGGGATCTTACGACACCGAAAGGTATTCTTTTAGCCGGAGTTCCGGGATGCGGAAAGTCGCTGTCCGCAAAGATGGTGGCAAGAGAATGGGAGTTACCGCTTTTCCGTTTCGATATAGGCTCGGTGTATGATAAATGGGTTGGTGAAAGCGAAAAAAAGATGAAGGATGCCCTTCGGTTTATCGATAATGTTTCTCCTTGCGTTGTGTGGGTTGATGAAATTGAAAAGGCGCTCTCTGTATCCGATTCCGGGAATGACACGGGGAAAAGAGTTCTTGGTCAGTTCTTGTTTTGGCTTCAGGAATCTCAAAGTCGAGTGTTTCTTGTTGCAACAGCAAATGATATTTCGGCGTTGCCGTTTGAGTTGTTCAGAAAAGGTCGTTTTTCAGAAATCTTTTTTATTGATTTACCGAATGTTGCAGAACGAAAAGCCGCTATTGCTCAATATGCCAAGCAGTCACTTCATGTTGAGCTCTCGTCTCTTGATATGGAAGACTTGCTGAAAGTGTCCGAAGGCTTTTCCTACTCGGACATTGAGTATGCCATTAAGGACATTGCTCAATTAGCCTTGATAAACGGACAATCGGTGATAACCAAGGAGTCTTTGATGGAAACGTTCGGAAAGATAGTTCCCATCTCAAAAAACAATCCCGATATGGTGGCAAAAATTCGGAAGTGGGGTTCGGAAAGAGCTGTTGCTGCATCGAGCAAGTCAGGAGGATATAAGGATGAGTAATTATGCACTTCAAAATCAACTCAACCAGCTTGAAAGAGAGCTGGGACAAGTTCAGCAATATAACGCAGAATTGCGCGGCGAGTTATCAACCGTTGCAAACGGAGTTTCTCGTGCACACCGAAATCTTGAAGATTATAATACGAAGATTCGCACTACATTGGATAATTGCAACGGAAGTATGCAATCGTCCCATAAAAGAGTAGTTGACGCTATTGCATTGCAAGGAGATATAGAACGACTATATGTCCGTTTCAAAAACATTGAGTTGGCAAACAAAAAGATTCGTGGGGCTAACAATAAAAAATATTACGATTTTGCAAACTATAGAACCGTCAGGAAAATTGTTCAAGGTATTATGGATAATCTTGACGTTCAAATGATAAGCGATAAAACCATTACAAAATCTATAGAGATACAGCATCTGCAAACGCCGGATTATTGGCTCACTTGCGTTCTTATCAGTATTATGGCTTGGCGTAACGACGATAAGAAACTTGCGGATAGAGCTATAGATCGAGCGATTAAGCTTGACAAGAAGAACAGTGCAATCTTTTATATGCTTTTCAACCTCAGAAACAATAGAGAAGAAGCAGCGCTGAAATGGTTCTATACATATCAGGAATGTGATCTTAAAGGCAGCGATCAGAGGACTTTCTTGATGCTTTTCTCTCTTGTTAGCAAGACGCTCGTTGATACTGTAGATGAGAAAACAAAAAACGAAATCTTTACATTCATAAAAAAGGTTATCGATGCCAATATGCGGGCATCGGGTTATAGCGAAGACGAAATAGTCGACCAAATCTGTCACTATTTCAATAGAATGCAGCCTTCAGATCAACTTCGGTATACGATGTTGAGAAAGTGCTGCAACGAGTTTAATCAGCTTTCTTCTGTAATGATGCAAGCAAAGAGCAACATCAATATTCTTGAGTTTATCCTCAAGACCGTTAATGTTCCGGCGGAAGAAAAAAACACATTCCTAAAAGGCTATATTGATGAAATAATTGCGATTCCGAATCAGACCGAAAAGGACACGTATGACGAAATCGCTTATAATGAGCATATCGTTCGTCTCGAGGGAGATGTTGAGGCAGCCAAGGAGTGTTTCGCTGCCGAGCAAGCCAAGAAAGCAAGTGACCTGAATTTGATTGCGGAAATGATTGATTGGCTCTACGGGTGCGACACTCAGGACGTCAACGGTCAGATCAGAATGAGCGTGTTCACGTTGACGAAAGATCTTCAGGAAAAGGCGGTTGAAGCTCATACCGAAGAGTACAGAAGTCGCCGAAAGGTGAATTACCAAGTCAATATTGACGAGTACTCTACAGTTGTCAACTTTAAACGCGAAGATGAAGAACAGGAAAAAATCAATTCGTTCTATAATGAAAAAAGAGACACAGCCGTTTCGACAATAAAAAACTGGCCTGCTTATATTGGGTTTGGTGTCGGAGCAGCTGCGATTGCCGGAAGCTTCTTTGTCGGATTTTGGCTATTGATTCTGACTTTTGCCGGAGTGGGTTATGGCGCGTTTACGTTGTTGACAAATAAATCTAAGCGCAAACAGATTGAGATGTCCTGCGATGAAAGCAAAAAGGCAACTTCTGCGGCAATGAGGCAACTGTTCGCCGAGTTCAAACAGTATCAAAAAGAGCTGGACGAATATGATGCATATCATGACAGAATCCTTGATGAAATTCATAAAGTTTAAACATGGGTTGCGCCAATATTTACAAAGAGCATGCAGGAAAATCTTATAAGGTTTTTATAGGTGTGTTTTGCGAAGTCGGGCGCAGTCGATATTTCGATAAACATTATCTGCTCAAAAAGCACTTGCGTTTGCAGGTGCTTTTTTGCAAAATTGTCATTTGTGTCGAGGACAGCGAGACAAGTCGCATTTCACAAAAATTACCCCCGGAGCCTTGAAAAAATCTCCGGGGGTAATTTTTTATATTAATATGCTTTACTTTACTTTTTGTATCTGTCCGCTATGCTTCTGCCCATGAGCACGCCCATGACGGAGGCCATCATAAGACCTCTTGTCCAGCCGCTCGAATCGCCGAGGCAGTGGAGTCCCTTGACGTTGGTGTCAAAGCTTTCGTCCATCTTTATGCGGTTGGAGTAGAACTTGAGCTCCGGGGAGTAGAGCAGCGTCTCCTCGGCGGCGAAGCCGGGCACGACGTAGTCTACGGCCTGGATGAAGTTGATTATGTTGAGCATGGCGCGGTAGGGCATGGCGGCGGTTATGTCGCCCGCGACGGCATCGGGGAGCGTCGGTCTGACGTTCGAGCGGTCGAGCTCCTTCTGCCACGTGCGCTTGCCGTCGAGGATATCGCCGTAGCGCTGGACGAGAATGTGTCCCGCACCGAGCATATTTGTCAGCTCGCCGACCTTCTGCGCGTATTCAATGGGCTGATTGAACGGCTGATTGAAGTTGTGGGAGCAGAGTATGGCGAGGTTCGTGTTGTTGCTCTTGAGCTCCTTGTAGGAGTGTCCGTTGACGACGGCGAGGTCGTTGTCGTAGTTCTCCTGGCTGACGAAACCGCCGGGATTCTGGCAGAACGTGCGCACCTTGTTCTTGAACGGCTTGGGATAGCCGATGAGCTTCGACTCGTAGAGAACGTCGTTGACCTTCTCCATGACCTCGTTTCTTATCTCGACGCGCACGCCGATATCGACTGTGCCGGGCTGATGGGAGATATCATGCTGAGCGCAGAGCTTTTCGAGCCAGTCCGCGCCGCGGCGCCCTGTCGCTATTACGGTGTGCTCCGCGAATATCTCTATGTTCTCCTCGCCCTTGCGGACATAGACGCCCTTGCAGCGGTCGCCGTCGAGGATTATATTGTCGCACTCGTAGCCGAAGAGCATATCGACGCCGTTTTCTATGAGATACTGCTCGATGGCGTAGTAGATATCCTGCGCCTTCTCCGTGCCGAGGTGGCGTATCGGGCAGTCGACAAGGCGAAGACCCGCTTTTATGGCGCGCTTTCTTATCTCCTTGACCTCCTCCTCGCGGCCGACGCCCTCAACATGGGTGTCCGCGCCGAACTCGAGGTAGATGCTGTCGGCATATTCTATTGTCTCTTGAGCGGTTTCATAGCCTATGAGCTCGGGGAGCTGACCGCCGACCTCGGGGCTCAGCGACAGCTTGCCGTCCGAGAACGCGCCCGCGCCGGAGAAGCCCGTGGTGATATGACAATAGGGCTTGCAGTTGACGCACTTGTTTGTTTTCGATTTGGGGCAGCGGCGCTTTTCGATCGGCTGACCCTTTTCGACCATCATTATTTTCTTGTTCGCACCCTTGCGGATAAGCTCGATAGCCGTGAATATTCCGGCAGGGCCCGCGCCGATGATAACTACGTCGTATTTCATTGGTACACCTCGTTCTTTATTCGGGAAGAGTTATCTCTTCGTTTATTTTTTCAACGCCGTCCGTGCCTGTCTCGTGAAGAGCGGGCAGGAAGAAGAGTCCGGGCGCTCTGCCGGACGGGAACAGGTCGAGCAGCGGAACCATCACGAAAGCGCGCTCGAATATTCTCGGATGCGGCAGGGTGAGCAGAAAACTCTCGCTCTTCATGCCCTCATAGAGCAGCAGATCGAGGTCGAGCACACGCGGCCCGTCCTTTATCGTCCTTATGCGTCCGTAAGCGCCCTCGATGCCGAGGCACGCGCCGAGCAGCATCTGCGCGGAGAGCTCCGTCTCCACAGTTACCGCGGCGTTATAAAACATCGACTGATCCTCGTAGCCCATGGGCTTTGTTTCGTAGACGTGGGAGCACGCCGTTATTTTCGTCTTTGGAAGGCGGGACAGAGAGCGCACGGCGCCGTTTATGTTCTTTAATCTGTCCCCCATGTTTGAACCGATACCTATAACTGCCTGCATACAGTTGGCCATAAAATAACAAGTCCTTTCGATTGATAAATCTTGCCCGTTCTATATTTTTTTACTGTCTTTCCCTGTAAATGCTGACCGCGGCAAATGCGAAATCCGCCTTCATCGGCGCGTCCGGCTTTTTGCAGGTCACTCTTACGCCCGAAAGGGGCGGGAATTCCTCGAGCAGTGCGTCGGCAACCCGCCGCGCCGCACGCTCAATGAGCCTGTCTTTCTGTGCGGTGAACACCCTGCGCGCGCATTTTATCATCTGCGCGTAGCTGACGGTGTCGTCTATATCGTCGCTCTCTCCGGCCTTTGAAAGAGGCATATCCGCCTCGATGTCGAGAATGAAGAACTGCCCGTCCTCCTGCTCCTCGGGATTTACTCCGTGATACGCGAAGATGCGCAGCGAATCTATAATTATCTTATCCACCGTTCTCCTCCCCGCATATCTTTTTTAAGACGTCCGCGACACGCGCCGACTGGACGGCGGAGAACACGTCGTGGGTGCGGATAATATCTGCGCCGTTTAATATGCTCGCCGTGTGCAGTGCCACCGTGCCGGGGTCGCGCCTTGAGGCATCCGTCTCGCCGGAGGCCGTGCCTATGACGCGCTTTCTCGACGCTGCGGACATAAGCGCGCTGCCGTTGAGCTTCAGCTTGCCGATATCCCTTATCAGGCGCAGATTGTCCTCATAGCTCTTTGCAAAGCCGATGCCCGGGTCAAAGCAGAGGCTGCCCGCGGGAATCCCGTGAGATTTTGCGACCCTCGCGGCTCTGCCGAAAAAGTCGAGCACATCGTCGGAGACTCCGTTTTCATAGACGGGGACTGCGTCCGCACCTGCGGGGTTGTGCATTATTATCCAGCCCGCACGGTATTCGCCGACGACCCTTGCCATTTCGTCGCTCGCCTCGCCGCTGACGTCGTTGATTATTTTAGCCCCGTGCGTGAGCGCCGTGCGCGCGCACTCGGGATAGAAGGTGTCGACGCTTATCGGAACGGTTATTTTGCCCTTTAAAAGGTCGAGCACCGGAATGAGCCTCGCGTTTTCCTCCTCGACGGAGAGCCTTGTCGAGCCGGGGCGGGTCGACTGCGCGCCGACGTCTATAATATCGGCGCCGAGCGACTGCATCTCGAGCGCGTGCTCGAGAGCCTTCTGCGGCTCGTCCCATTTTCCACCGTCCGAAAAGGAGTCGGGGGTTATGTTGAGTATTCCGCACACAAGCGTGTGGGATGAGGTGTCAAAAATAAAATTTTCCATGGTTTCGCCTTATTTTGTGAGAAGTGATATTGCCTCGGCGCGCGCCCGTGCGTCCGAGCGCATTGTGCCGCGCAGGGCGGAGGTTCTCGTCTGCGCCCCCGAAGCACGCGCCCCGCGCATCGTCATGCACAGGTGCTCTGCCTCGATAACGACGGCCACGCCGAGCGGGTCGAGCTGTTCGTCGAGAAAGTCCGCTATCTGCGAGGTCAGCCGCTCCTGAAGCTGGGGACGGCGAGCAAAGCTGTCAACGACTCTCGAGAGCTTCGAGAGCCCTATGACTCTTCCGTCGCGCGGGATATATGCAATATGCGCCCTGCCGATAAACGGCAGAAGATGGTGCTCGCACATGGAATACATCGGTATGTCGCGCACAATGACCAGTTCCTCGTTTTTTTCCTCGTTGAAGAGCTTGACGTGGCGCTTGGGGTCGTCCTCAAGCCCCGAGAAAATCTCTTCGTACATTCGGGCGACGCGCTCGGGCGTCTCGACAAGACCCTCCCTGTCCGGGTCCTCGCCGACCGCCGCAAGTATCTCGCGCACAGCCGCCTCGATTCTCTTTTTGTCCATTGTTTCACCCCGGTTATACGAGAATAAATTCGATGACACGGTGGGTGTCGTCGGTGATATAGTTTATCTGCGTCGTTGAAAAGCCGCGCCTGCCCGCGTCGGCGACGCTCAGAATGCGGTAGATTTCCTCTTTCTTTATCAGCCCGTTGAGGGCGGCTCTGTAAGCCTTATCCGACGAGAACCTGATATCGAGCTTGCCGCCTGATTTGAGTCCCCCGAACAGCTTCGAGAGCGCGGATTTCGTCTGCGCGTTGTAGCTGTCAAACTGTCTGCCGAGCTTTATAAAATAGTTGAAGTCCGTTGCCGTGCAGCAGGGAGCCTCGTCAAAAAACGTGTGAGTTTTTAGAAGCTCTTCGTCGGTGATGTTGAAATAGGCATAGCGCTTGTTCTGCTCCGCGCCCTCGCCTATAGGGTCATCCCAGGTGAGGTCTAAGTTATAGGGCTGACCGTCGAGAAAGACGACGTTCCACATATGACCCTCGCTCTCGCCGTCGTCGCGCGTTGCGGTGCCGGTTATGACGTAGTTATCTATCCCGGCTCTGTCGAGCAGAAGCTTTGCGGCCTTTGCGTAGCCCTCGCAGGAGGCAGAGCCCTCGACGAGCACGCCGTAGGCGGAGCTCGCTATGAGCTGACCGGAGTCTGCGTAGCTGCACGAGTCGATTATTGCGTCGTGGATAAGCAGCTCCTTGTCAAAATCAGAAGGCTCTTTTTCTATTTTAGCTCCGAGCTCGTCTGCCTTCAATTTAAGCTCGGCCTTTTTCTGCTCATATTCCTCTTTCGTCATGGAATATTCGCAGCTGAAGAAGTACTTTCGCCCTCTTGCGACGAGCACGCACTCGCGCCCGAGCATCATCAGCTCCGGATTGTCGTACATCAGGGCGAGCCAGACGTTTTCAAGCTCGCCGTTATCAAGCTCGGGTATTTCAATCTCCTCGGGGAACGATTCAATGTCGCGCAAAACGGCATTGTAGGCGCGCTTCTCGTCCTCGTTTAGCTTTGCGAAGTAGTGCTTGAAGCTGCCGAAGGCGGCCGATTCTTCGGACGGGGGAACGGTATCTTCTTCTTCAAGCAGCGAACAGCCCGAGAAGATAAGTATAAGCGCGAGCAAAAGCGACGCAAGCCGCAGAAGCTTTTTTGTCAATTTGCCTACCCCCTTGCTTTAAGTCCGAACGGTTTATTTTCCGCGCCTGTCGGGAGCGGAATTCAGCTCGTCAACAGATGACACGGCGGAATAATCTATATCTCTCGCCGCCATAGCCGAGAGCGTGCTCTCGCAGCGCGAGAAATCGACGATGGATATGTCGGTGTCCAAAGAATTCACTATCTGCGAGAAGTAGTTGCGCCCGGAGGCGAGATAGGTCTTGTTGATATACTGCGAGAACAGCACGCAGAGCAGCTCGCTCTGCTTTTTAACTCCGCCGCCCGACGGGGTCAGGAAATAGCGGAAATATTTCAGCAGCGTCTCGCCCTTTATTGTCTGATTGCCGGGCATGAGCGAAAGAGAGAGCTCCTTTGTCTTGTAGCTCACGCGCTCGGGCACGGTTATCTGCGCGCCGTCAAGCACGTTTACGGCATTTTTGAATTGGCTCGCGGTCGAGACGGCATACCGCTCTGCGGTGGAGCCGCACAGCGCGTCTACCGCGCTTTTGAGAGCCTTTGTGCCGCCCTCCGAATAGTGCCCCTTGAGGGAGTTCTTATTTCCGGAGACATCAACCCGGGTGTTCGGGTCAAAGGCGCATACGCGCACCTCGCCGGAGCTTAACTCCGCGTTCACCGCGGCGACTAAGTACAAGTCGTCCCCGTCGTCCGAGACGCACGCGAGCATGAAGGTCGCGCTGCCGTCTAAGGGCACAAGAGCCTCATCCGTGCTTTCGTCGGTCGAGTCGCTCGTCTTTTCGGGCAGCAGGTCCTTTATCGAGAGATGATGCGATTTAAACATATAGGCTACGGAGATAAGCGCGAAAACGAGCAGGAAGGCGATAAAGCCCAGGAAAAAGAGGCGAAACTGCCTCGTCTTTTTCTCCTGCGTCGTGCGAAATCTCATTCCCTTTTTCTTTGACATTCGATCACCTCGGTCTTTGTGTTATCTATGCAAAATTACTGCCGAATGTGCGCCTACCGAGACGGAGCGCCCGTATGCCGCCTTGCCGAAAAGAGCGGGCGCGTTTCGCCAGCACTCGGGGACGCGGTATTCTATATCGCGGTCGTTTGCGTTTGCGATTATCAGCGCGCAGCCCGTGTCCGAGATACGCTCGTAGGCGATGCAGCCGAGAACCGCCGATATGCAGTTGAACTCGCCGTCAACAAATGCGGGGCAGAGCTTTCTTATCCTGCCGAGCGTTTTATAGTGCTCGAGCAGCTCTTTGTTCTCATGCCCCCACGGGAAGCAGGCGCGGTTGAACGGATCCTCGCCGCCCGAGAGTCCCGCCTCGTCGCCGTAATAGACGCAGGGAACGCCGGGGAGGGTGAACTGCAAAACGGAGGCGAGCATCAAAAGCTCAACTCCCTTTTTATATTGCTCGTCGGTCATAATGCCCCTGTCGCGCCCGTTTTTTGGGCGGGGGACATCTCCGCGTCCGAGTCGGGTCAGGGCGCGCACGGTGTCGTGAGTGCCGATATGGTTCATCAGCGTGTCGAGCGAAGCGCGGGGATAGTGCTCGACTATATTCTCCACGCATTCGCGCAGATTTTCGGCATTCGCCGTGCGGACAAAGTCAATAATCGCGTTTGCAAACGGGTAGTTCATCACGCTGTCCAGCTCGCCGCCCTCAAGGTATCTGCGGCGGTGGCCGTAGCTTATCTTATCGGTCGCGTCCTCCCAGACCTCGCCGTAGATGAACGCGTCTTTTTTCTCTTTTCTGACTGCGTCGTGGAAGCGGTCGAGAAATTCGTCGGGCAGCTCGTCTGCGACATCGAGCCGCCAGCCCGATGCGCCGAGGCGGAGCCAGTGCCGCGCAACGCCGTGTCTGCCTGTCAGGAAATCCAACACGCCGGGATCGGTCTCGTTGAGCTCCGGCAGAATGTCAACGCCCCACCAGCAGGCGTAATCGTCCGGCCAGCTTCGAAAATTATACCACGAACGGTAGGGAGAATTTTTGTCGCAATATGCGCCCTTGCCGCCGTAAGTTGAAAATTTGTCAAAATATTTGCTGTCTGCGCCGGTGTGACTGAACACGCCGTCGAGCAAAATTCTTATTCCGCGCTCAGATGCCGCTCTGCAAAGACTTCTGAAATCCTTTTCCGTGCCGAGCATCGGGTCGATTTTCATGTAGTCGCCCGTGTCGTAGCGGTGGTTCGAGCGGGCGGAGAATATCGGGTTCAAATATATGCAGGTGACGCCGAGGCTCTCGAGATAGTCGAGCTTTTCCTCTATGCCTCTGAGGTCGCCGCCGAAAAAGTCGTATTTGTCTATCGTGCCGTCGGAGTCGGGCTCCCAGTCGGGCTCCTCGCCCCACTCGGAGTGGTAGACTGCCGCGGGCTTGTCCTTGGGAAGGGGAGTTTTGCCGGAGCGACGGAATCTGTCCGGGAAAATCTGATACATAACTCCGCCGCGCAGCCACAGGGGAGTGTCGCTGTTCTCACCGCAAACCGTCAGCCGCCAGCGCTCGCCCTCGCCCATTACGGCGATGCCGCCGCTTTCAAGAGATATCTTCCTCTCGCCCCACGGAGTGTCATATTCAAAATGGTAGCGGACAAGACCCTCTTCTTCGGGCGCGGCAGTTTCGAGCCGCCACCATTCCTCGTCCTCGCCCTGCATTCTCTCCCAGGAGAAAGAGATATCCTCTCTGCCGCCGCAGTCCGGCTCAAGCACAAGGCGAACCGCGCTGCACTGCTCCGAGCGGGGCAGGACTATTCTGAAGGTCATTTTCTCACCCGAGCGCACTGCCGCGCCGGGCGAGAGGTGATATTTTTTTCTTGAATTGTAGGGAATAAAATGCATTTTTATCGGCCTTTGTTTACTTTGTTAAAATATATGTGCTGTCGGCATTTGAGGCCGAGGCTTTGATTTCGATTACTTTCTTTGAGGCGGGGAAGCTGCGTTTAAAGTCCGCCTTGAGGGAGCTGAGGTCTACCGCAAAGGCGTAGGCGTTCGCGCTCCAGAGAGAGCCGTTATATATCGCGCTGCTGCCGCCTGCCGCAGCCTCGCCCTTCATCGCGCAGATAACGGGCGTGCCCGAGCACGCGGAGACGCAGGAGTTGACGAAGTTTACGAGCACGGCGTTTCTCGATACCGAGCCCTCGCCGTCAAACGTCGCTATCTTCGAGTTGAGGTCGGGGAACTGCACGCCGTCGAGCAATATCACGTCGACGCCCAGGTTCTTCACTTCCTTTACGACTTCGAGAAGATAATTACGAGCCGCCTCGGAATAGGGATTGAGCCACGGCTTGCCGCCCTTGGACGCCTCATTGTCGAGCCAAATAGTCTGTGTCTTGTTGTAGTGAACGGCCGTGGTTCGGTCAACGCGCGGCATCTGCGAATCCTTGAAGCAGTATATTCGCGCAACGACCTTTATGCCGGACTGCTGAAGCTTCTTTATGCTCTGAGCGGCATTGGTCTGAGCCTTTGACGAGGGGGTCTTGTCCTTGACCGCCGCTATCGACGAGGGATAGGAGAGGTAGCCGGACGCGTCCTTGAAGTCTATAACAACGGCATTTTGACCCGCACTCTTGAGAGAGGCTATATAGCTGTCGAGTCCGCTTCCGCCCGCGAGCAGGGAGACATTGCCGACGCGAGCCTTCAGCTCGCCGGAGCTCTGCGGGGTTGCGGCGGGCGCGGTGGTGTCGTTTGAGCCGCCCTTGTTGCCCTTATCGTCCTTATCGCTCTTGCCGGGGGCGACGGTGGTTTCAACCTCGGAGTCGGAGATGCCCAGGAGCGTGTCGGTGACAAAAAATGCCGCAGTGAATACAGCAGCCGCGCCTAAAATACACGCGAGGGCTATGCCCACTGTTCTGTTGCGCCTGCGCTCGGAGTAGCTTTTGCGGCGCTTCGAGCCGCCGGCAGCATTCTTGCTGAATTCGGTTATGCTCCTGTGAGTGCCGGGTGAAAAATACTTATCATATTTGCTGCGCTTTGCCATTTTTCATCATCCTTTGCGCCGCGTGCCGGTATGACAGACCGCCTGCGGCGTAAAATTTATTTATGAGAACAGGGAGCTTCCCGAGAAGCCGGAGAACGCAAGCGAGAGCAGGGCGACATAGATAAACGCCGCCGGGGTGCCGCGAAAGGCCTTGGGAATATCCTGATTCTGCGAGATTATGTGAAGTCCTTTGCATATAAGCGTTGCCGCAAGGATGAACGCAAGACCCGCGCCTATGCCGGAGCCGATGCTCTCGGGAATGGTGTAGGCCGCGCTGCGATTGAGCAGGGGCGTTGCGAGCACAAGGGTGTTGAGCGCCGCCATGCCGAGCGTGCCGAGAAACTTCTCGGTAGCGCCGAGGGCGAGCTTGAGAATAAGACCCGTTATCAGGAACACAACTATGAGCACGGCGCTGTACATCGCAAAATGCAGAGCCGCGGGCAGATTGGCGTGCTGCGGGACAAGCTCGAGTGCGCGGCAGGCGAGAGCCGTAACGGTCGAGAAGAATGCTATCATCGCCGAGAACATCCAGAGCCTACGCGGCTTCTTTGCGAGCATGAGCGCCTCGCTCGCCGCATAGCCGCCGTTAAAGACGAGGTTCTGAATGAACACGGTGTAGAGCGCGGTGGAGAGCAGATCAAAAAACCAGGTCATGTTCATTTGTCTCCCTCCTTCTTTTCGTCGGAGTTAAAATCTTCTGCCTCGTCAAAGAGGCGGTTGAACGCCGAGCCGTAGTCCTTGCCGTCGTTTTCGTCGTCGGCAAAGATATCCGCCAAATCAAAGCTGTTGTCGCCGTCGAGCGGCTCGAAGTGGGACAGGTCATCCGGTTCTTCTTCCGCGGCCTCAACGGTTTCAATAACCCCGACGGTCTCTGCCGTCTCCTCGGGCTCGGTTCTTTCTTCGCTTTCAACGCTCTCCTCTGCGTCGGGAGTCTCCTCCGCCTTGGCGGGAGTCGCATTTTCGGGAAGATTCTTCTTGCTGACTATAACCGAGGTTTTCTTTATCTTCATCTCGGTCTCTGCCGACTGCTCGGGGAAGCGCTTGTTTATCAGCGCCTTGAGCGCAGCGGCGAAGAATGCGATAAATATAAATCCGCCGAACGGCATGAGCACCGCCGGATATATAACGGGGATTCTGATGTTTACGCCCCATATTGTGGACGAGCCTATTATCTCGCGCAGAGCGCCGACGGGAATAATGACCGCCGCATAGCCGAGCGCGGTTGCCACGGAGTCAAAAAATGCGTGGCGCAGGTCGGTCTTGACCGCGAGCTTTTCGCAGTGCAGGGCGATTATCGAGTTCGCCGCCGTCAGGGCGAGATATATTCCCGCGCCCAGACGGATTTCCGGCACAAAGATATCAATGGCGTAGATTATACCGGAGATTATTGCCGTGCCGAGGAGCAGATATATCGCAACTCTTATCCATCTCGGCACGCGCTTGAGAGCCAAACAGGCGAAAAACTGCGTGATTATAAGCACGGGGAAGAACGCCGCCGCGAGCAAAACGGCCGTTTTGAGGGTCGTTGCGACCGCGACTATCGCGCAGAGACCCGCAGCCTGAATGAGCACGGGGTTATGAATGAGCGTGCTGCTGAACAGCGCGTCGGAGAATGAATACTTTTTGCCTGACTTCATGCCGGCTCACCTCCCTTTAACGCTGCTTTCCGCTTTTTCTTTTCCGCGCTTTTTTTCATGGATTTTTCAATGAGTCTGTTGTAGCCTATCTTTCTCAGCGCACTTTCGACCAGCGGCCAAAAGGCGTTTGTGAGCAGTATTCCGAAGCAGGTGCCGTCCTCAAACGTGCCGAAGTAACGCAGGATCATGCATATAAGTCCGGCGAACGCGCCGTAGATAAATCTTGTCAGCGGGGGCTTCGGGCTTGTGCCGGGGTCGGTGACGAAGAAAATGCAGGAGAAGAGCAGGCTGCCGGCGCAGAGCTCCGTGAGCAGGGACACCGGTCTTGAAAACGAGCCGCGCGGGAAAATTACCGCAAGCAGGGAGCACACGGTGAGAAAGCCGAGGACGTTTATGAGCCTCTTGGGTTTTCCGACGGCGAGCAGGGCGCAGGAGCCGAGCAGCGCTACGGAACAGCAGGTGCCCAGAGCGCCTGCTACGTTGCCGGAGATTATCGACATTATGCCGACTGAGTTTACGTGCTGTATTCCGCCCGCGCTCAGCTGAGCGGCGAGGGAGGAGCCCGCCTCAAAGACGTCGAACGACGCGGAGTCAATGGCGGGATATTTGAAAACCTCGTCCGGGAAGCAGACCGTCAAAAACGCGATTCCCGCCGCGGCGGGCACGAACGGAGCCTTATGCGCGGGGCCGAACGGTATCTTTGCAACGAGAACGGCAAAGGCGGCGCCCGAGGCTATCAGCCAGACGGGAGCCGTGGCGGGCAGAAGCATGGCTACGGCAAGCCCCGTAAATACCGCGTGCATATCGGACAGGAGACTCAGCTTTCTTTTCATTATCAGCAGAGCGACGGCCTCAACGGCTGCCGCGCTGACTACTCCCGTAAGTATCGCCCTGAACGCGAACGCGCCGTAGTAATACCAGGCGACTATCGCGGGAGCGGCGAGCATGAGCAGATAGCTCATGTAGGGACTTTTAGGCGTTTTTATGCGTTTGAATTTTGCCATAAAATCAACCTTTCTTTTTGCCTTTTTTTCAGCTGGCAAAAATTTTGCATTGCGCGCCGAGGGGGCGCGTAATATTATATAAGGCAGAGACTTTCTGATTTATAAGGAGGGGAAGCGCTTGAAGATACTTGCGCCGGCGGAAAACAGGATAACCATCGAGCTCTCGGCGCGCGACATGGACGCGCTCAATATTACATACGAGCAGATGGACTACTCGAATATCGAGACGCGCCGCGTGGTCTGGACTCTGCTCGACCGAGCGGGTCACGAATTAAAACGCGACATCGATCCGAGCGGGCGGATGATAATCGAGGTCGTACCTGCGGGCAGGGGCGGGTGCATTTTGAAGTTCACCCTCTGCGCCGACGGCTCGCGTGCGGTCCGCACCCCGTCGATAAAAAAGGGGGAAAATACCGCCATATACGAGTTTTGTTCGCTCGACGCCGTCATGGACGCGGCGCACGCGCTCGGCGGACGCTGCGAAAGCGGCGGGCTCTACGAGTCGGAGGGCAGATACCGCCTGCTTATGGGCGAAAGCCCGACCGACGCGCCCGAGCATATATTAAGCGAGTTCGGCACGCCGATAGACTCGCCCTTCTCGGCATCGCATACCCGCGAGCACTGGAGGTGCATATCGGAGAGAGATGCGTTGAAAAGGCTTTTCGGCGGCTGATTATTTGCAGCCTGCGGCAATGGATTTCATCTGAGCTATCGCCTGAGCGGGGTCGTCCGCTCCGAACACGGCGCTTCCAGCGACAAAGACAGTGGCGCCGCGGCGCGCGGGCTCCTCAATGGTATTTGCGGAGATGCCGCCGTCGACCTGAATCTCAATATCGAGCGAGCGCCTCTCGCACTCCTCGCGCAGGGCGGTTATCTTTGGCATCATATCCGCCATGAACTTCTGACCGCCGAAGCCGGGCTCAACGGTCATAATGAGTACCATGTCGAGCTTGTCGAGATAGGGAAAAACGCTCTCGACGGGAGTGCCGGGCTTGACGGAGAGAGCCGCCTTGCAGCCCGACGAGCGGATGAGGTCAACAGTCTCGTCGACAGGGGAATCCGACTCAATATGGAACGTGATAACGTCCGCGCCCGCCTTTACAAAGTCGGGAACATATTTGAGCGGGTCGCTTATCATCAGGTGAACGTCAAAGACGAGAGAGCTCTTGTCGCGTATGCTTTTTATAATCGGCGCGCCGAAGGTTATATTGGGCACGAAATGCCCGTCCATAACGTCTAAATGGAGCCAATCGGCGCCTGCTTTTTCTATCATTGCGGCCTGTTCGCCCATGCGGGAGAAGTCGCCTGCGAGCATTGAAGGAGCTATTTTTATCATCATTTTTCAGTCCTTTCTTATTTTCGTACATACCTCATATCATTATACCAATTAAATCCCGTTTAGTCAATCGCACAGGACGTCTTTACAAACAGTTAAAAATATGGTATTATTTAAAGGAGAAAATAACTTTGGGATGTGTGCAGAACTTCCCGAACAAGGAGAAAATGAAAATGAATGTTTACGATTTTGACAACACGATCTATGACGGCGAAAGCTTTTTTGACCTGTTTGTCTTTCTTTTCAAGAAAGACCCCTCGCTCGTCAAGTACATTCCCGACGTTTTCAGCGGACTCTACAAATACACAAAGGGCACGATAAACGCCGAGGAAGCGCTTGAGCAGTATTCCGATGTCGTCACCGAGTACTACAAGGGCATAGAGGATTTCGATGCGCTCGTGACCGAGTTCTGGGATACGAATATCCACAAGATAAAGCCCTTCTATTTCCGCCAGAGGCAGGATGATGACGTGATAATCTCCGCGAGCCCCGAGATACTGCTCGACGAGGTCATGCACAGACTCAACATCAAGAACTACATCTGCTCGCGCACCGACGGCAACGCGCACATAGTCGACCTCTGCTTCCGCGCGAAAAAGGTTGACCGCTTCAAGGAGATGTACCCCGACACGATAATCGACAATTTCTATACCGATTCCGTCAACGACACCCCGATGATGGAGATTTCCGAGCACGCATTCCTCGTCTCCGGAAACAAGATAAAGCAGGTAAAGTAAAACAGAACAGAAAACGAAGCCTCCGTGTGACAGCATACGGAGGCCTTTTTTGCTTGGCGGGATGAGCGGGAGAGCAGCATTCGGAGCGGCGGGATATAGGACGGTAAAGACGGTGGCAAAGCGGGAGTTGCGGCGCAGCTGCAATTATGGGGGAGGCGAGGCAGAGGGGTTATTGCACGGATTAGCCCGCATTGCATAGACTGTTTTCTCAATGTCCCTGTAGGGTGCGGCGACTCGATGCACCGCTGCCGCCGCAGGCGGCACGATGTTATAATATAATTTCTTACCCACTACCTTCGCTACCTACCTTAGCAAAACATTTTATCTTCTACAGCGTTTCGGCATTTTCTTTTTATTTG
>ULWH01013584.1_pt1 | contig 20313 bp, 6 predicted proteins | sample 1960201 | NCBI WGS metagenome assembly ULWH01 (sample SAMEA4835808, study PRJEB28245) | human gut metagenome | biome: gut microbiome; material: fecal sample | place: Denmark | collected 2008
TGCAAATACGAAGCCGTACAAGCACACACAGACGCTCACCCTACGAAAAGTGGGTGGGATAGTGCAAAAACGAAGCCAACAGAGCGTTCATTAATAGGTAAGGGTGTTGGTACTTTTCGTGAGATAGTGCGGAAAATCTCATTGATGGTGCGGATAGGGAGCAATCCCTCCGGTAGTCGCCCGAATTTTTTCGGGAGACAGCACCTCACCTTTGACAAGGGAGGCAAGGACATGGTGCGGGGCAAGGGATAGTGCGGTTTTGGGAGGGTTGGTGCGGATAGGGAGCAATCCCCACCGTCACGGCTCGGAATAGTTTCAGAATCGTAAAAGCAGGACTATCTGAATACTGTACAGCAAGCCGAAAAACCTCTACAGCCGTGCCACCTCCCCTTTTTCGAGGGGAGGCAAGGACGTGGTGCTGAGCAAGGGATAGTGCGGATACGAAACCGTACAAGCACACACAGACCCTCACCCTACGAAAAGTGGGTGGGATAGTGCGGTTTTGGAAAGGTTGGTGGAGTGACAATCCCTCCGTCTTGACGGCAGAAAAGTTTAGTGAATAAAAAAGGCGGACGTGTTGCAAGTAAAACGCAACAGAGCAACAGTTTGTGCCTTGCCGTTAAGCCACCTCCCTTTGACAAGGGAGGCAAGGACGTGGTGCTGAGCAAGGGATAGTGCGAGGCGAAGGGTGGTATAGCAATCCCTCCGGTAGTTGCCCGAATTTTTTCGGGCGACAGAAGCTCACCTTTGGCAAGGGGGGTAAGGACGTGGTGCTGAGCGAGGGATTATTGTCTTTTTGCGATGGTTGCGTGGATGGAGAGGTTGGTGGGTGTAAAGCAATCCCTCCGTCTTGACGGCAGAAAAGTTTAGTGAATAAAAAAGGCGGACGTGTTGCAAGTAAAACGCAACAAGACAACAGTTTATGCCTTGCCGTCAAGCCACCTCCCTTTGACAAGGGAGGCAAGTTTAGTGCGAGGGATAGTGCCGATGTGAAAGCATATCAATGCATATAGACGATTGCAGTACGAAAAGCGAGAGGGATAGTGCTTGGTGATATATTTCACCTGACCGGTGGGTGTAGGGTGCGGTTTTTTGTATTATATGCCGCATTTATGACCGTTTGCGCCGTTATAACAACCGTTCGTGCCAAAAAGTTGAAATCGCAAAGCAAATGAGTTATGATATAATTATAAAATTATAAGGGGAGAAGTATGCTCATCTGCGTTTACGATACCGCAAACGAGGCGGAGATACTGAAAGCGAAAATAACACAGATCGCAACGGCGGCATATCGAAGAATTGCCTACAGGGTATGTCAGAGGTATGAGAGCTTTGTGAATGAGTGTAAGACGGCTGACCTTATAATCGTGCTTGCCGACGGAGCGGACGGTATGGAGGGCGTTATTGCGGCGAAGAATGCCGACAGGGATACGCCTGTAATATGGCTGTCGGACGATGAGGGATTCGTGGCGCAGTCATACAGGCTTGGCTGTACCTATTTCCACAAGAAGCCGATACCGCTTGAAAAGCTGAAGGAGGCACTGCATAAGTGCAGGTGCATGGCATAAGCACGGGTAAATCTACAGGAGGAAAAACATGAAGAAAAAAATTGTACGGCTCATAAGTGCGGTGCTGTCTGCGGCAATGACGCTGACGGCTGTACCGTTATCGGCATTTGCCGAGGGCGAGGCACATACGCATGACGGCGAGAGCAATGTCATCACGACACCGCTTGATTTCAGAGAAAAGACGGCGGACGAAAGCGGTGACGGCTGGAGCTGGGATCATGACACAAAGACGCTGACGCTTAACGGAGTGAACATTCAGGCGACAACAGAAGAGAATATGATGAGCGTCGTAACAGTCCCTGACGGTACGAAAATAGTGCTGAACGGTGAAAACACTATCGTACAGACCGATACCCTCGAAAGCGATACATACGTTCTCAGTGCCGTAAATAATAAAGAGGTCAATTGTGACGGCACAATGACGATCAGCGGCGACGGTGTGCTGAATGCAGAGAACCGCTCTACAGACAGTATGGCACGCTCTCTCGGCGGATCAATAATCCTGAACGGCGGTACAGTAAACGCAACAGGTACTGTAAAGACAAATTCGCTTGAAATACATAATGACGGTGTGCTGAACGCAAATGCGACAACTGCATCTTTTGAGGGTGTGGCTGTCAATGTCAGCGGCGGCATTACTGTTGACGGCAACGGCAGTCTTACTGCAGTAGGTTGTGCTAATGAATCTACGTTAAACAGTGCAATATTGCTTACCAGTAATTTCGGTGACAAAATTTCCGTCAGCGAAAACGGCAGTATTACTGTGCCTGAAGGCAATGCAGCAAGAGTCGGAATATACTACAGCGGAAACAACGGCGACGGAATGGATGCCGAAATAAGCGGCGGTAAGGTCACTGCTTATGGTGCTAAGTATGGCATTTACAAAGTAAACCTTATAATGAGCGGTACAGGCTCGGTATACACTACGGGCGGTTCATACGCTATCGGTCAAACTGTACCGACAATAGACGAGAATGAATTTGTAATAAAGGGCTCGACCGAGTTCAAGGCTTCGGAAAGTGCTGTGACAGGCGAGGTCAAGTATAACAGCGGCTATTATGAGATTGGCGGAGCGGACGCTAAGACGGTAGTTATAAAGCCTGATACTTCTCCCCGTATAATACTCGGAAAGCAGACAGGAATATTCAAGACGGAAGAGTATGAAATAATTGAAGGCATGACTGATACCAAGCTCAAGGGTACGGTTTACTTTGATATTACTCTGAAGAATATGAGCGATGAAGAGTTTGCAGACGCAAGAGGCTATTTCGGCGGCGATGAACCCGATTTATCAGCAAGCATAATCAAGACCGATTACGGCTGGGTGTGCATGGTCTGCGATACCGAGTTTTCGGTTACATACGACACTGATAATACTCTTACAATAAAGTGCGGAGATATTGTATCCAATACCGTTCAGGTAAAGTCGAATGCAAACCGTTTCAACAAGGTTACACAGGGTGACAACACAAACAGAACGGTTTTCTATACAAACACTTCGCAGGAAGAGAAGGACAATTACAAGCTTGTAAGCACCTATACGGTTGACAGTGAAAGCATAAGCTATAACTGGTACAGTACGAACAGTGCATACAGTGCAGATGAGCTCGGTGCGGCAGTATCCGGAAGCAACGGCGAATTCAAGCTTGCGGATAATATTCCTGCCGGAAATTATGTTCTGTATTGTGATATAACCTATTCAGACGGTGACAGCACAGAAACTGTTACAGAAAAATTTACATTTACATATAAAGAATGTGCACATGAAAACGGTTATTCCGACGGTAAATGCACAAACTGCGGAGCGTTATGTGATCACAGCAATATTGATATTGACACGGGTAAGTGTAACAAGTGTGAGCATCAGTTTGTTGCTACAATCAGCACAGACGGCAGTGCACCGACAGGCTATGACACGCTCGCAGACTGCCTTGACAGCATTACTGCCGATACCGGAAACTATGTTAAGATCTATCAGGATATCGGCGATGCATCGGCAACTGCAACTTTAGATACTATAGATGTAAAACACAATGTTATGATCGACCTTAACGGTCACAAGCTGAACAATATCAAGCTTGGGGTCAACAAACTTGGGGTCAACAAAGACGTCACGCTTACATTAACCGGCACAGCGGGCAGTTATGTTACGCAGGTGTATGTTCGCAAAGGCGGCGGATCATTCATAATTGACAGCGAAGCAAATGTAGAATTTAATACAATTTTTGTTGAGGACAGTGCACGGCTTGCTGTAAACGATGGCGCAAAAGTAACTACAGAGCAGTTGACTGTGATAGCATCCGTGAATGATGACGGAACTACAACGACATCTGTAAAGCTCGCTACGGGAATGAAGTTAGGTGGGCTGACATATCATCGCCAAAACAATTCCGGCGCTCTGAAATTAGGTGATCTTCTTGATGTTACCCGGCAGGCACTGCGACGTGAAGATAACGGCAATTATCTTGATCTTTATAAAGAATATGGAAGTATGGGTTATTCCGTTGCGCTTACTGTTGTTGAGCATACTGACGCTGACCACAAATACGGCAGTGGAACAGGCAAGTGCGAGGAGTGCGGAAAGCCCTGCGAGCATGGCGGTGATATAAACACGGACACCGGCATCTGCTCAATCTGCGGTGCGGTTGTGTCTGTCGCACTCTATACAGACAAGAACGGAAGCTTAAAGTATGTAGATACCGATGAGCTTCACTCTTTACTGAATGAATACAACGGAAGCGGTACGATAAAGCTGTTTAAGGATTATGATAATTCAAAAGCTCAGTATGACTTATACGGAGAACTTACAATTGACTTAAACGGACGCAGATTAAATATCCGGAGTATTACTCCTTGCAAAAACGGAAAGCTTACAATCAAAAACAGCGGCAATCCGGTTATGCTCGGTTGTAATGTATATCCGACAAACGACGCTTCATACGCCGGCGGTACGCTTATAATAGACGGCGATGTAGTTTTAGACACTTCGATCTATGTATATGATTCGAGTACGGTTATATTGAAAGCCGGTGCATATCAAGCCGGACTTTACGCCAGGGACAGCAAGACATTATACGATATGCTCGGAGAGGGTAAGGCTTTCTTCAAGACTGACGGAACTCTTTTCAATGCAAATGTTAAGGAAATATCAAGCAGTGAAACGCTGACAATCAAAGACCACAGCCATACCTATACTGACGGCAAGTGCGAGTGCGGATATGTTTGCCCTCACAGCGATGTTAACAGCGAAACGGGTAAGTGTAACGAGTGTGAATATCAGTATGCGGCTGTTATCGTAAAGGACGGGGCTGTAGCTTCTGTTTATAAGGAAACTGAGATGGAAGCGGCTTTTGAAGCGGCTGACAGTGACGCAAACACCGGCTGTACATTAAAAGTATACAAGAATTATGCAGGCAGCTATACAACACTCAGCCGTAAGTTCACGCTGTGGATCGCTGAGGAAGCCAATGTAGGTACGTTAACTGTTTCGGGAGATATAACCGTTACGGGATCGGAAAAAAATAATAGTATTTATGGCGATTTCAATGTAGTGGACGGCGGTAAGCTGACATTTGACGAAAACTGCGGCGCTAAGGGAACTGTGTCGGTAGGTGCAGGTACATTTGACTGCTATCGTTCACTCGGCATAATACTCAATATAAACGATGCAAGCAGTGACGTAATTCTTCACGACGGAGCTTTCATAAAAATACGCTATAACGGCGGCGGGGACAGAGCAAACGCAGAAATACTGACTTTATTGGCTGAGAACCGTATGTTTATGACGTCTTCCGCTGTGCCGATAGACGGCTCAAAAACACTGTTGAAAGACGGTTTTGTAACACCTGTTATTGTAGCACCACATGAAGATCACGGTTACGACAGCACAACGGGCAAGTGTACGATTTGCGGTAAGCGGTGCGGTCATACGGATGTTGACAGCAAAACGGGTGTATGCTCTACCTGCAAATATCAGCTTACTGCGGGCATTTCGAGTGCGGGAACAGCGAAGTATTTCGATAATATAGACAACGCTTTTACTGCGGCATTATCGGAGGTAAACAGCGGCTGTACGCTGACATTGTATAAGCACTGCGAGATCACACAGAGCGTAGAAATCGGTCAGGCAACGGTTACTGTCGATGTGAACGGATGTTCACTCGGCGGAGAGGCAGATATAAGTGTAAATAACGGTGGTGTGCTGTACCTTAAGGACAGCAGGAAAAGCACCTACTACGGATGCATAGACGCACCTTTTAGTGTAAACGGCGGTACGCTTATAAACGGTACTGCAGACGGCGGCAGTTCAGCCGCAGATGTACTCAATTTAGTCATTAACAGTGCTAAGTGTGTCGAAATATACGGCGGCATATTTGAGAATGTTAATATTGCACACGCAAGCGGTGTAGCTTTATACGGCGGAAGGTACAACACCATCTGCGGCGAGGAAAGCAACACACCCGTAAACGCTCTGCTTGCAAAGGGCTATGCGTTTGCGATCTTAAACAGTGTCACACATCTCCCCGAAAGTATAGTTGACGGCCGTGCGAAGACAATCGGCGGAAGACTTACAAATGTCATGGTTGTAGCGCATGAGCATAGATACAACGTGGAAACGGGCAAGTGTCCGTGCGGCGTTTGTGCGCTTGCTATATTTACCGAGACAACACAAAGCTCTGAAACTTATACATTTATTGAAAGCGAAACACAGTTTAAAAATATTGCGGAAAATGAGGCTGACGGTGTATTAAAGCTGACCGGCGATGTAGATTGTATTGTTAAGGGCATAATAATAAACGGCAATAAAACGATCGACATGAACGGTCATACGCTGAATGTTTCGGTCGGTACCGAGGAAATAAGCGCAGTAGCGGTTTACGGAAATGTAACCTTTGAAAACAGCGGAAGCAGCCGTGCAGTTATAAACGCCACCGGCGTTTATTCCTATGGAATGGTAACTGTAAACGGAGATATTGAATTCGATACTTTTGCAACATTTGAAGACGGCGACGCTTTGATCAATGCCGGAGTATTCAAGAGCATTTATGTTCAGGGAAGAAGTGTAATTGAAATACTGGGTAGCGGTAAGGCGCTTGCAAGTGAAAGCGGAGAAATACTGAATGCAAGCGTACAACAAATATACAAAGCAGGCGATAATATATTTGTTACGGCTCACCCGAAGCATACATACGATGATCACGGCAACTGCGCTTGCGGATATAAGTGCCTGCATGACGGCGAGGGTCAGGTAAATGAAGACAGCGCCAACAAGGTGTGCAGTGAGTGCGGTGCGAAAATTTACGCAAAGGTAACTACTGCCGACGGAAAGGTAAAGTATTTCGACGACATAACCGAGGGCTTACGGTATGCGGATAAGGCTGAAAACAAGGGCTGTGTTTTCACTCTTGTAACAAGCGGTAAGATCAATAGTGGGGTTAGGCTGTCAAACGGTCAGTTTACTATTACCACAAGTAATTATGGTACTATCTATGATTACAACCAGACAATAACTATTGACGGTGCAGATGTTATTGCTGAAGGTTATATGTTCATCAGGTGCAAGGTTAATGTGAAGAGCGGATCTCTTACATTACCTGAGGGCTCAAGCGCCGGATTTGATAGTATTGCTATATCAGGCGGTACCGTAACTGTCAGCGAAGGCGTCAATGTTGACAATCATGCGGGTGCTGATAATTTATTTGTAAGCGAAGACGCAACTGACGCAAAGGTGACTATAGGCGGCGGTACTTACGGCCGTATCGTTCTCGGACAGCATAAATTTAAGGACGTGCTTGCAAGCGGTGTGCGTGTGATAAGCTACGACAATCCGACAGATCCGACTGCTGAGAAAACAGCAAAGGCTTTATTATACAGCGATATAGCCGAAAAAAATAATTTTGACTCCGAAAACAATACTGTAAGCTATTATCTGTTTACCAAGTGCGAGCATAAGAATGAGGACGGCAGTTATGCCTTTAATGACAGCGGTATATGCAAATACTGTAACTCTGAGTTTGCCGCAAGCGTAAGCTATACAGCAGACGGCGGCGAAAAGACAGAACTGTTCAGCGATATATGCGACGCTTTTGACAAGGCTAATGGGGTAGGTACGGCTACAGTAACGCTGTATAAGGATATTACAGACAGCGAACGTACACAGGAGATTACCGTTATGGGCAATGTAACGCTTGCACTGAACGGTAAAACACTGGGTGGTCGTTATGGCATAGCGCGTATATCGGTATCTGACGGTGGCACGCTTACTGTAAACGGCGATGGCGATATGGACACACCTATTTACGTTAATGAAAACTCAAAATTAGTCATTAACGGCGGTGGATACTTCAATTCTGTGTCAGTTAAAAAAGGAGGCAACGCAGAAATAGGCGGCGGCACTATACGAGGTCTGTCCGTTCGCGGTAACGTAAAACTCAGCGGCGGTAAATTCAACGACATCGAGATATTTAACGGCAATCTTGAATCTGTACTGGCAGACGGTTATGCGTATAAAAATGCTGACGGCACTTGGCTTTCGATTGATGAGCGTGAAAAAGATAGCTATTTGGGCGGTTCTAAAGGAGCGTTATCCGTAGAAGAAGCACCCATAAAGAGCGCAAGTATTTCGTGGGCAGGCGGAGAAGCGCCTGTTATATACCGTAACGGAGCGAAAAAATTAAAAGTCAATGTTACATGCGATGTGGCGGACACTTCAAAGCGGATAACCTATTCGGACTATGTAAACGGCAATAATCGCAGTAAAGATTCTAAGCTTTCTGTTAACTGGTATATGGTATTCGGTTATAAAATCGGTGAGATTGTAGCGGAAGACGGTGAGGTTGAATATTACACTGTACTGAAGTGTGACGGATACGAATATAAGTCGAATGTGCTTAAGTTTACACTTGCGACCTGCTCGCACCCTGAGGATAGCTTTAATAACGAAACCGACGGTTTGGTATTCTGCGGTATATGTGATTTATTGATAGAAGCCGAGGTAGTAGATGCTGACGGCAAGTCGTTAGGCTATGCGGGTCTTAATAGAGCCATAAAGCTGGCGCAGGAGAACGAAGGCAGCACTGTAAAGCTGATTTCGGAAAGAGTACCTGCGTCCATTACCGTGACGGGCGGTAAGTTTACTGTTGACTTTAACGGTAAAGAGGCATATTATCAGTTCACTGTCAACGGCGGTGACGTGACTTTCACTTCTTCGGCAGTACAGGACGTGAGCAATCAAAATCTGCCAAGCGGAATCACAGTTAACGGAACTGACGCTGAGGTTACAATTGACGGTAAAATCAAGCTGGGAAGTGTAACAATATCAAGCGGTGCGCTTGCAGTAAACAGTGCCGAGAGTTATATTAAAGAACTGTCAATAAATGGCGGAAAGACTGTTGTAAACGGTGCAAATATTGATGCACTGAAAGCTAACGGCGGAGACACGGTCATCAATTATGTTACAGCCGATTCTTTAAGCGTGAATATCAACGGGTCCGGTAGCATCTCTATCGTAACCGGCGAGTTCGGCAGCACCACTTGCAAAACAGACAGCGGTTATACTTTAGGTATGGCAATTGCGAGTGGAAGCGTAGTTTTCGGCAATAATATAAATGGCTTTACTATTTACACATACGAAGCTATTCAGACCATGACCAAAACCGATAGAATTTTTGTTGAAAAGTGCGTCCATAAGGACGGAAACGGCAGTTATGTGCTTGATGGTAATCCCTGTCCTTACTGCAATGAGGAAATCGTTGCAACTGTAAGCTATACGGCAAACGGCGGCGAAGAGACGGATCTGTTCAGCGATATTTATGACGCTTTTGACAAGGCTAATGAGATAGGTACGGCTACTGTAACGCTGCAGAAGAACATCACGGACGATATTACAGATACGATAGCTGTTACAGGCAATGTTACGCTTGAACTTAACGGTAAAAGGCTCTCACAACCCGGTACTGATGTATGGTATTCCATAGAAGTAACGAGCGGTAAGCTGACCGTTAACGGCAGTGGCTTAATAAAATGTGTTGCCGTTTGCAACGGCAGCGATGCGGAAATCAACGGTGGTACTCTCTCTGACTTCATAATTAAAGACGGCGGTAACGCTGTAATTAAAGGCGGTCAATTCTACAGCTTACAGGTTTCAGGCGAAGGCAGAAACGTAGGACAGCTTCTTGCGGACGGCTATGCCTATTGGAGTTTTATCGATTCCGGCATCTGGTCTACTATTGCAGAGCGTGAAAAGCAGGATATAACTAATGTAGAAGTAAAGGAAGCGCCGATAAAGAGCGCAACGGCGACAGTAGATAAGACTGTACTGTACCGCAACGGCGGAGGTGCACGGCAGATCTTATTTAACTTCAATGTTAATACAAGCGACGGATACACGATAAGCGATGCCAATAAGGTCACAGTCGGTTTATATGTAGGCGATACCTTAATAAGAGAGCTCGACTTCGTCGGAAATTCATATACGTTTGCAAATGCAGATGAAATTTCCGATACTGACGGCACTGTAAAGGCACATCTTGTTATCAAGCTGAACGGATATGAGTATGTGACGAATGATGTCGAGTTTGAAATGGCGACCTGTACGCATCCGTATGACGCATTAACGACAGACGAGTATGATTACTATCGTTGTTCGTTATGTGATGCCAGCATAAATGCGATACTTGTTAAAACAAACGGCGACAAGGCATGCTATACCGACAATGTGCCCGAAGCATTTGAAGCGGCACAGCTTGAGGAGAACAACGGCTGTACATTAGAATTATACAGAGGTGTGAACAGAGACTGTGAGATCACACAGGGCAGCTTTACCGTTTTATTCAAGAAAACGGGAAGTGCATCTGCTGTGATCAAAGTAAGCGGCGGAAATGTCAAGATCACGGGAGATGACGGCTGTACATTATCGAAGTATCCGGGAAGCTCGGTGGGATATCTCATAGCTGTAACGGGCGGCACGGTAACGTTTGATGACATAACTATCAACGATGACAGTATCAGCGTAAGCGGCGGCAAGACTGTTATAAACGGCGGTACTTATAATAAGCTGAGCGTCAGCGGAGGTACGGTCACTATAAACAGCGGTACATTCAGCAGCATAGATGTAAGCGCAGAGGGCAAGGCACTGAAAGATCTGCTCGGCGAGAACAAGGCGTTTGCGACAAGCGACGGAAAGCTGTTTGACGCAAGCAAGGTTTCGGAAAGCGATAATTCACTTACGGTAATCGACCACAGCAAGCATGAGTATGACGAAACAGGAAGGTGCGGCTGCGGTTATCAGTGTGCACACAGTGAGATCAATGCGGAAGGTGTATGCAACGAGTGCAATGCAAAGATGTATGTTGCAGTCACTGTAAAGAGTGAGACCGGAACAACGGTAAAATACTTTACAAAACTTACGGAAGCATTTGAGTTTGCGGCAAAGAACGAAAACAAGGGCTGTACGCTGAAAATGCTCAGAGATTTCTTCGATAGAAATACTGACATTAACGTAAACGGCGGAGAACTTACTGTCGATATGAACGGCTTTGGTGTCTATATCAATAGCTTTAACGGATCCGGAACCCAAATCACTATACGCAGTGACAGTAAGTGTACTTTTGGGGTTGAAAATGGATTTAGCATGGACGGCGGCACTGTTACTTTCTCGGGAGAGGTCAGCGTAGTTTGCCAGAATGTGAAATTAAATGCCACATATTTCTCCTCCTATGTTGAAACGCTGAAAATTGACACGCTGATTTTAGAAGACGGTGTTCTGCTTAAACAGCTGGCAAGTATCACGAATGCTAATATCGCTAATATAGACTGCTCAAGTGAAATTTATCTTTATCAAATTTTAGCGAGCGGCAGCCGTGTCGATTCTCAGCTGTACAGCGATCTGAAAGCAAACGCTTCGTCAAACTTCGATAACGTAAGAATAATAAGATGCGACCACCCGGACGGTGTGGGCAGAGATAACCGTTGCATATACTGCAATTCATTGATCGCTGCAAGCGTAAGCTATACCGAGAACGGAGCGGAAAAGACAGAATATTTTGTTAAGGAAGATCTGGGAAAGGCGTTTGCCAAGGCAAACAGCGTTGCAAGTGCAACAATAACAATGCTGATGTCTTCCGCTTATGATACAGACTACCTCCCTGTTACAGGTGATGTTACACTTATTGCAAATGGCGATAACGCCATCTTGTATAATACAGTAAAGGTCGCCGATGGCGGTAAGCTGACACTTAGAGGCAACGACAATATTTTCGCTGTAATTGCCGAGCCGGGCTCCAGGTTGACTGCCGAAGAAGCCACAAGAATCGCATATCTCACCGTAAACGGCGGAGATGTTAAGCTCAGCGGCGGACAATATGATAACATTACGGTAAAAGATGGCAAGATAACAGATATTCTCGGCAACGGCTATGCGTATAAGAAAACAGAGGGCGGTGCATGGCTGACGCTTAAAGAACGTGAGGTGTCGGAAGCAAGCGGTGTTACCGTTGCTAAGGCACCGATAGTACAAGCAACGCTTAGCACAGAAATAAACAAGCTGTATCGCAACAGCAACGCAAACCCCACGCTGAAGTTCAACCTTGCTCTTGCTCACGGCTCGAACCTGAACGACTCGTATGTAAGTAAGAGATACGGTATAAACTCCTATGTAAGCGGAGATATAATTTATAGCAGCTTAAGCGCACTTGTAAAGGACGCTAAATTGTCGGCAGACGAAATAATTGATAAGGCGGGCAACAGCGTTGCTGCCAAGATATACTTCGTAGTTATTACCGATGACGGCTATGAAATAAAGTCGAACACTGTAAGCATAGACCTTGTTGACTGTGATCATTCTCAGGTGGTCGATCCTACAGCGGACAAGGAAACCGCAGGTAACATTACCGAGCCGACATATTGCGAGATATGCGAGAGCAAGTTCAATGCAAAGATAACAAAGGGCGACGATGTCAGGTATTATAACAATCTTGACGAGGCTGCGAAAGACGCTCAGAAGAGCGAAAACGAGGGCTGTACCTTATATCCGCTTTATAACAAGAACGGATACGGCGGTCAGTTAGTCATAACCGAAGGTAACTTCACGCTCAAGTACGCAGTTCGTACAGCGTTCTCACGTCCGATCATCATAAACGGCAAGGCAAAGCTGACGGTTACGGGACGTTGTGCGGTGACAGCGTTTGAGAATCAAGACGCATTCATAGTGCAGGGCGGTGATGTCACATTTGACGGGCTTGCTACAGGCAGCAATGTGACCATAAACGGCGGAAATGTTACAATGGCCTCCAACAATATAAATTGCCTTACTATAAACGGCGGTAATGTATCCATTTCGTCAGGTGGGTTTGCCGAAATCGTAACTACGGTCAGTGATAAGGTGATAGCCGATTATATCGATCACGGCTTCTGGGTACAGGACAGAGGAACAAAAGAGTGGATAGATATATACAGTCTTAATAAGGCAACGGCATCATCGACAAACGGACTTACGGTACGGTTGTGTCCGATGCAGATAATCAAGCCGATTGATACTGTATATTACACCAACGGTTATTATCCGGGCGACATACCGTCACTTCAAATAAGTGCAGTGCCGTGGTATTCAGGCGAGGTCGACGCAAAAGTTGCTTATCAGTGGTTCGCCATTGATGAAAACGGCTACGAAACAGAGATAGAGGGCGCTACAGACAGAAAGCTGTCGCTCGAAAATCTCACAACGGGCAGGTACTACTGCCGTCTTACCTACAGCAATGCTACAACGGCGGGAGTTTCGATGAAGTCGGACGTTGTAACGGCTACGATAACCGAATGTGAGCATTCCGGAGGAGAGGCTACCTGCACCGAAAAGGCAAAGTGTGAAATATGCGGTGCGGAGTATGGCGAACCTCTCGGTCACGACTATGTTGTAATCAAAATAGTTGAGCCTGACTATCGCAACGAAGGCTACAGCGTATTTGAATGCACAAGATGTAAGGATTCATATATCGGAAACCGTGTTCCCGTAAAGCCTATTCCCGATGTGGAAGAAATAGCGGTTGAAAAGACGACATACAATGAAGTCGATATAAGCTGGAAGAATATAAGCGGCGTTGACGGATATTATGTCGAATGCTATGTCGGCAATCAGTGGAAGCAGATTAACTGCAGTGCTGACGGCGACAGAGTAGCGGCAAAGCTGAGCGGTCTTTCTGCAGGCCTTAAATATAAGGTAAGGATAGCGGCTTATGCAGGAAGCTTCACCGCCAAGTTCAGATGTTTCTATGTTGATACTGTTCCTTCTCCCGTATGGAATATAAATACGGTGAAGGCTACCGATGAAACGGTAAGAATAAGCTGGAGCAGAAACGCCAGAGCGGACGGCTACAAGGTAGAGTGGTACATTAATAATCAGTGGTCCGTAAAGACTGTTACCGGCAACAATAATATATCGGCGGTTATAGACGGACTTTGTGCAGGAACACGATATAAAGTAAGGGTAAGCGCATATAAGGGTGACCTTTACAGTCCGTATACATATGGCTATATCGATACGCTCCCGTCAAAAGTTACGGGTATTACGCAGAAAGTCACATCTTCTTCGTTTACGCTTAAATGGGATAAGAACGAAAGTGCGGACGGATATACCGTTCAGTACTATGCAGACGGTAAGTGGAATGAAAAGACGCTGACCGGTAATAACAAAACTACCGTTACAATAGGCTCTCTTAAGGGCTACAAAACCTACAAGGTCAGAATAAAGGCTTATAAGGGTGAGCTTCAGAGTACATTCGACGATATTTATATCACTACCGCTCCGACAAAGGTCAGCGGTCTTAAGGTAAAGAGCGCAGTTGACTCAAAGGCAGTTGTTATATGGAATGCGGATGCAAACGCTGACGGATATAACGTAGAATATTATATCGGCGGTAAGTGGGTCGAAAAGACCATAACCGATAATAAGACAGCAAAGGCTGTGCTTGGCGGACTTACACCTTACATCACATATAAAGTAAGGGTAAGAGCGTATAAGGACAATCTGTACGGCGATTACAGCTATACTACGGTTACTGCAGTGCTTTCACCGGTAACCAATATCAAGGTTGTATCGGCAAAAAGAAACTCGATAACCGTTAAGTGGGGTAAAAACGCCAGTGCAGACGGATATAAGGTTGAAATTTACAAAGGCGGCAAGTGGGTCAAAAAGACGTTAAAGGGCAGTACGAATGCTACTGTCACTATTGGCGGACTCAGGGCCGGAAGCGTGTATAAGGTAAGGATTGCGTCTTATAAGGGTGCAAATACAAGCACTTATACTTATGCAAATGTGAAGACAGCCAAATAAGCTGACAGTAAAAAAAGAGAACACCGGGCGACCGGTGTTCTTTTTTGTGTATCAGATGCGTTTTTACTATAAGAACAAACTGAGCCGTAAGCAAGGGTGCTTACGGCTGTAGTTTGTTTATTGCTTTTTATGATACGCCGTTTTGCTGTCCTGCGGTAAGCAGAATTTTGAAAAGGCGAATTTGGTGCGGCTCACAGCCGCCGCTTACTTGAAGTATCTGTTCAGCAGACCTTCAAATGCCTTGCCGTGACGGGCTTCATCCTTAGCCATCTCGTGAACTGTGTCGTGGATAGCATCAAGATTCAACTGCTTTGCTCTCTTTGCGAGGTCAAGCTTGCCCTGTGTAGCGCCGTGCTCTGCGGCAACTCTCTTTTCGAGGTTTTCCTTAGTCGATGCGCTTACAACATCGCCTAAAAGCTCTGCAAACTTTGCAGCGTGTTCAGCCTCTTCCCAAGCTGCCTTTTCGTAGTAAAGACCTACCTCGGGGTAACCTTCTCTGTGAGCGGCTCTTGCCATAGCGAGATACATACCTACCTCTGTGCATTCGCCCTCGAAGTTTGCCTTTAAACCTGCGATGATCTCTTCATCCTCAACTGCCTTTGCAACGCCTACCTTGTGCTCGTCTGCAAATACAAGCTTTTCGCTTTCCTTAAGCTCTATGAACTTGCTGCCGGGAACCTTGCACTGGGGGCAGAACTCGGGAGGTGTATCTCCCTCATGAACGTAACCGCATACCGGACATACCCACTTTTTCATAGTAAATTACCTATCCTTTCATAGTGATAAAATCCTTATTTTCTTATTGTTTTTAGTGAAATCAGTAATGTTTACTGATTTGTTGATTTTATTATAACCGATACTTCGACGTTTGTCAAGAGGTTTTTGAAAATTTTTTTGTAAAAATTAGGTTAGTTAGGACTTACTTTGGTGGTTGAGGTTTTGGAAGGGTTGGTGTGGGACAGTGGTTGCGAACGATCCCTCAGTCTTGCGACAGATAGGGTTGAGCGGATATTAACGTTGATTAAATCGCATAATGTTGCAATTTATAATAAGAAAAAGTCTTGTCGCAATCCAGCTCCCTTTGGCAAGGGAGCCAAGAATGTTTGCGATTTGCTACATTTTACGAAACCGGCAAAGTGTTTATAAGGCGAGTGTATTGTCTGCAATTTATGTGCGGTTGTGATGAATTGAAGGAATATTCGTAGGGGAGTGGGCGGCTTGGGAGGAGAATTACCGTTTTCAGCCGATTAAATACCGTTTGTGCCTTTTCGTTGCAATTGCCGAGAAAAACGATTATAATTAATATGTGAGAATATGGTTATAATTACGGCTAAGAGAAAAGGAGAGCTTATGAGAAAAACAAGCGAAAAGATATTACGGACACTGCTTGCGGTATCGGTACTTGCAACGGCTGTGCTATCGAGCGGTTGTCTTGACGATGAGGAGGAGATTTCCGACAGCACGGCAAGCGACAACAGGCAGACGAGTGACGGCGGTAATGCGGAAAGTAGCGAAGGCAGTGATAATAAATATGACGGAAGTGTTACGGGCAGTCGTGCGTCAAAGCTGACGTTCAGCGGTTCGGACGGGATAAGCATTGCAAGAAAACAGCGTGAAGCCGAAAAGCCTATGGGCGAGGACGGCACACAGACGGTATTCGTTTATATGTGCGGAAGTGACCTTGAAAGCGAGAACGGGCTTGCAAGCGGCGATATTGAGGAAATGATCGCAGGGTCAAAAAGCGAGAACGTGAAGTTCGTCATTCAGACGGGCGGTGCGGGAGCGTGGGCTGATACATACGGCATCTCTGCCGAAAAGACACAGCGTTATGTTGTAACGGGCGGAGAAATAAGCCTTATCGAAGAAAAAGAGTCTGTCAATATGGGCAAGGAGGATGTGCTTGTCGATTTTTTAAGCTGGGGTATAGAAAACTATGCGGCGGCTAAAATGGGGCTTATCTTCTGGAACCACGGCGGAGGAAGTATAAGCGGCGTGTGCTTCGACGAACTTAACGAGAACGATTCGCTGTCGCTTGAGGAAATAGACACTGCGCTTACATCTGTATATGACAAGATGACGGATAAGTTTGCGTTCATCGGCTTTGACGCTTGCCTTATGGCAACGGTAGAAACGGCGAATATGCTTGTTCCGCACGCAGACTATATGTTTGCGTCTGAGGAAACGGAGCCGGGCTACGGCTGGGATTATACCGAGATAGCAGGCTTTATGGAAAGTAATCCGACAGCGGATACAGCCGAACTCGGAAAGACGGTCGCTGACAGCTTTATGGCATCGTGCGAGGCTATCGGCGCAGGCGGCGAGGCTACGCTTTCGATAACGGATCTCAGCCGAATAGACGAACTTGTAAAGGCGGTGAATGATGCCGCCGAGGAAATAAACGATATTTCTTCCGACCCTGCACTGCTTGCAAATGCGGTAAGAAGCATCTATACCGTAAGAGCATACGGCAGTAACAACGATACAGAGGGATATACCAACATGGTGGATCTCGGCTCTATGATAGCGGCTACGGTATCGGGCGACAAGGCGGACAAGGTTATGTCGGCGCTTGAAAAGGCGGTAGTGTATAACATCTACGGCGAGGACAAGGACGGCTCAACGGGGCTTTCGACCTACTATCCGTTCGGCGTTTCAGGCTCTGCCGAGCTTGCCACATTCGGCAAGGTGTGCGTAAGTCCGTACTATATGACGTTTGTTGACAGAATAGCCTACGGAGCACAAAACGGCAGTACGGACGGGTACAGCGGTGAAAAAACATGGCTTGCGGACGGTGCGGTGTACTGGAGCGACGGGGATTATTCCGACTACGAGAGCAACTGGGAGCATTACAACAACAAGACCGACAACATGGGCTTCTGCGGTGATAAGAGCAGTGTACAGATAGATGTCGGACCTGTGCTTGACGATGAGGGAACGTTCTACTTCAATGTTACGGACGATACTATAAACAACCTTGCGAGCGTAAACTGCTCGGTTTACCGTGTTGACGAAGAAACGGGTGAGCTTATCGAATTCGGCGTTGACCAGAGTACAAAGGTCGATTTCTCATCGGGACTGGTCGAGGATAATTTCAGCGGTCAGTGGTATATGATTGAGAATAATCTTATCCCTATGTTCATAGTGGAGAAGAACGGAAACAGCTCGGTTTACACATCACCCGTGAAGCTCAACGGCAAGGAAACAAATCTGCGTATAGCTATGATGCAGGACGGCAATGCGTATGACATAACGGCGCTTGGAACATGGGACGGCGTAAACGAAAACGGCGAGTCGGCAAGGAGTGTTGTTCCTCTTAAAGAGGGAGATGTCATAGTGCCGATATTCAACACCTATGACAGCGAGGGTAACTTTGCAGGCAAAGCCGAGGGTGATGAATGCACCTACAGCGGCGACAATATGATAGAGTTTGTCAATCTGCCTGCAGGCGACTACAGATACAGCTTTGTTATAAACGACATTTACGGAAACGTGTGCTATACCGGCTTCACGGTATTTACGACAGACGATGACGGGAATGTGTTCTTTACGCCGGAAGAGTAGTAAAAACAGCAAGCTGTATTGATCACGCATTTTTCTTTTACAAAAAAACTAAGAGGAGAACCCCTATGCCAAACCGGATCATCACAGATATTTCAGATTATATCTTTGTGTCAGGAGAACCTCAAAAGGTCGATGCGATTTTTCTGCCGGGCGGCTCACACCCTGAACAGCCCGAATATGCCGCAGAATTATACCGACAAGGTTTGACTGATTGGATAGTCCCGTCAGGAGGAGTAAGCGTTAAAGAGGAAAAATGGCACGGCGTCCGCTCAAAAGCGGAAATTTATAGTGGCGATTACCGGTCAGACTGCGAGTTTTTTACAGATGTACTCGTAAAAAACGGCGTTCCGCAGACTGCGATCATTGAAGAAAGCAAGTCGGGGCATACCCGTGATAACGCATTTCTTTCTCGTAAAGCCGTTGATGAAAAGGGCATAATGATAAAAAGCGGTATAATTGTTTGTAAAGCCTTTCATGCTCGCCGATGCTTAATGCTGTATCAAATGGCTTTCCCGAATGTTGATATGACGGTCTGCCCCGTACATTGCTATAACATCACCAAAGAAAACTGGTATACGACCGAAAAAGGAACCGATCGAGTGCTCGGTGAGCTTGCACGGTGCGGAAATCAGTTTGTCGGCGATCTCAAGACTTATCTTGATCTGATATGAAAATACTGTGCTGCCTTCAGTAAAAACAGCAAGCCGTATCAAGCGGACGCTTCTCTTTTATGGTAAAATGAATACAGTCGAAAAGATGGAAGAAAGCTGTAAGGGGGAAAACAGATGAACGGGATAAACGAATGGTATATGAATATTCAGAATATTGTTGACGACATAGACAGGTGTATCAGAAGCGGCGAGGACGAAAGGCTGACACTCGGCAGGCTGTCGCAGACGCTTGGCTACTCGGAATACTATGTTTCAAGGAAATTCAGCGAAATATCCGGAATGAAGCTCAGGGATTATATGAGATACCGCAGGCTTGCTTTTGCACTGAGGGAACTGAGAGATACCGACAAGGGCATACTTGACATAGCACTTGACTACGGCTTTACATCTCACGAGGCGTTCACAAGGGCATTCAAAGCGGCATACGGAATTACTCCGAGCGCTTACCGCTCACACCCTGTACCTGTAATTCTCCGCACGGCTATAAGACCTTTCGACTGCTATCTTTTAGGCATAGGAGGAACAGGTATGGCACAGACAAACAGTGATATTAAGGTGTATTTCGTAACGATACCGGCTCATAAATTCCTGCATATCAGAAACTACGAGAGTATAGGGTATTACGACTTCCGGGAAAAGCAGAGCCGTATTCCCGGACAGGACTGCGAAACGATATGCGGACTGCTTGACAGTATCAAGGGCAAGCTTGATGATATGGGCGGCGATGAGGCGAACAGCGGAAGCGGTCAGGTGATGGCATTCATTAATGAGCCTGAGGGAAGAATATGCAGCTGGGGCATTCCGCTGGCTGAGGCTTACGGTGTAAGGCTTCCTGCCGACTACAGCGGAGAGATACCAAGGCAGATGCAGATCATGGACGTGCCTGAGGGCGAGTATATCGTGTTTGAGCACGGACCATTCGACTTTCAGACCGAAAACAGTGCGGTTGAGGCAAAGATAGAACAGGCTATGAAGGACTTTGACTATGAAAAGTCGGGCTATGAACTTGACAAAACGCAGGGCAGGGTGTTCTACTTCTATCACGACTGCAGGAGATACTGGAAGTATATAAGGCCTGTGAGGAAAACCGGATAAACGGAAAACCGCCTTTTAATCGGGGCGGTTCTTCGGATTATGCAGGGCGATGCACTTGACACCGGCTTGATTTTATGTTATATTATAGATACAA